>ENA-OQCK01000034-OQCK01000034.1-human-gut-metagenome-genome-assembly--contig:-NODE-34-length-71549-cov-3.501400_pt1 | contig 71549 bp, 81 predicted proteins | sample MGYA00242498_ERZ504578 | MGnify/ENA primary metagenome ERZ504578 (study PRJEB26092, sample SAMD00036229) | human gut metagenome | host: Homo sapiens | study: EMG produced TPA metagenomics assembly of...
TTTAACTTTGGCGCTATTAAGCAGATGCCTTTTCGAGTGCATGGGCAGAAATGAATAAGATACAGAAGTGAAAAGAAGATGAAACGTTGTAATAAGATTACTGTAATATGGACATGTGCCATTGTAGTAGTGGCACTGTTTTGGGGAGTGGCATTGTATAATAATGCCCGGAAGGGACAAACTGTGGTCAAAGAGGTCGCGTTGCAAACTCTGCAGAAGGTTGCGGAGCAGGTGGTGAATCGGGAGTTTGATAAGCTGAGGGTGTATCATGTCTCTTGGGATAATAATGGAACAAAACAGACCAAGAGACAAGTAATAACAGAAGAAGGCGAATTTGAAGTGACGATAGATTCGCTGAAAGAGGCACAAGGGTTATATTTGTTGGAAGTTGTAGGATATAAAGCCGATATTCTGAATTGCTATGGGAAATTTCCATTGGAAAAGATTAGGTCTGAATGGCAAGAGGAAATGGATGCGCGGTACCGTGGCACAGTGTGTGTGCTTTCTTTGAAGATTACCCCATTGGGGAAAGATGTTTTTCAAGAAACATTTGCTGGAAATGAAACAATTTGTACTTCACAAAACAATTTGGGTACCTACTATCTGGACAACATGTATACGATGAGTCTGACTGCATACATGCAACCCGTTTTTTTGTATTGCATTGATTGGAAAGATAATGTACTGCTGATACTATCCTGCTTTTTGTGTATTTTACTGTTCGGATTGTTTTTTTATGTAAGGATTCAACTACATAAAAAGGAAAAGGCAACCGATGTATCGGAGAAGAACATCTACCTAATCGGAGAATCCAGTTTCGATGCCATAAACCATACTCTAACCAATAAAGAAGAAGTGAAATTTTGCCCTCCCCAAGCCGCAAAACTATTGCTTGCTTTTATAGCTACATCCGATTATTTCCTGACGTACGATGAAATAGCTGTAGTTTGCTGTTGGACCTTATCTGATACGGGATTGAAAGAACGTCGCAGAAAAGCAATTAACTCATTGCGCAAACTATTTGAAACGGATAAATCTGTCAAAATACTCGCTGTATCAGAAAAGCAGGGGTATCAAATTGTTATCTCTAAGTAGCTGAAATGTTAACCAAATAGGTGTTAAGGGGCGTGAAATTTTTTTCACGCCCCTTTTTGGTATGTTTGTTTATTATTTAGTTGCTGTTTTCCAATTTTTCCTTTTACCTTTATTGGCATAACAAAAAACAAAAATGCTATGAAACGCAAAATGAAGTTATTGGGAATTTTGGTTGTTAGTGCCATCGCGATTTTAGGTTATGCTGAAACTACTCATTCAGAAAGCTTGGATAATTTATTGTTGGAGAATATAGAGGCATTGGCGGCCGGTGAGACAGGATCTGGTGGTGCGTGTGTCGGAAGAGGTTCAGTTGTTTGTCCGCTTACCAAGGAGGAGTCGAACATGTGCACATTTATTATAGCATGCCTCATTAGCTTGTCCGCACTATCCCTTTCCTCTTGTACGCAGAAAAAAGTAGCAACTTCTGTTGCCTACATGGATTTTCCGCAAACAATCGAGCTGAAAGCGAGGGTGCAGCCATTGGACACCGCTTTGTTCCGTTATCCGTTCCGCGTTCGGGTGCAGGGTGATAAGGCTGTGGTAATGGATTTGCATGGCACGGACTACTTTTGCCATGTTTTCCACTATCCGGGTTTCCGCTATTTTGCTTCGTTCGGCAAGCGGGGCGAGGCTCCCGAAGAGATGCTTTCTGCTGAAAATATCCGATGGCATGGTCAATCTCTGTGGGGACTTGATGCTGGTAAGTCCGTATTGACCAAGTATGATTTTACTTCGTCGGGTTGCTCAATCGTTCCTCAGAAAGTGATAAATATGGATGCTGACATGCTTCGCGTTTTAGACTTTGTGATGGTTGACGACTTTACCTTCATTGTTCCGGACGGATCTGGCAGTAGCCGCTTTTGCTGGGTAAACTATCAAGGAAATTATTGCGCAGAACCGGTCAAATACCGTCAGCCAACGCGGAGGCTTTACAGAATGCCCGTCCTGCATTGGCTCAGGCATGGCGTAGCTTCATCGACTATAATCCCGAAATGGAGTGCTGGCAGCAGTTACCCAGTTGGGCGAAGTACTTGAAGTCTTTAATTTGAAAGATAGTACGCATGTGGTACGCATTGGTCCGCACGGTGAACCGGAGTTTAAGATTTCTCAGGGTTATGGTATTCCTACGGGTATCATGGGATTTAGCGATGTCCAAGTGGCAGACAGTGCTATCTATGCGGTTTTCATGGGCGCTCTTTTAAGGAAATTGCGCAAAATGTACAGCAAGGTGTCTATTTGCCGGATGGAGGACGGTATATCTATGTTTTTAGTCTGACCGGCGAACCTCTCTGCAGGTATGTGTTAGATCATTATGTTTATGGCATATCGGTAGATGAACAAAAAGGAATAATCTTGGCAACGGATGTGAATAAAGATGATCCGATAATAGAGTATAGTATGAAATAAAGTAAACTATAATATGGATGGAGAGGAACGGACGGTTCACGTTTGGTTGGTGCATCTCGTACCGTCCGTTCCATAACCCACCAAGAAAGGAGGTCGAGGCAAAGATAGTAATTTGAATTGAAAACAGAGTGTGTTTTCTGCCATTTCGATAGGTATGGCAAGAAAAGAGTTCTCCAAGATTTTTATATCTTGATTCTGGTACGCAAGCATTATGCTTGTGGTAAATGATAAAAAAAGAATAATCTTATACTAATAAAACTGAAGAGTAGTATGAAGAAAATGATTAAGATAGCTTTTGTTGCAGCATTTGCAGCGATTGCAGGATATGGAGTTTATGCAAATCAGAAAACAGATGTTATGTCTGATTTGGCATTGGCTAATATAGAAGCATTAGCAGATGGTGGTGAAGGTTCTGGTGATTGTTATGGTTGTGCTATATATGCAATTGGTATCTGTAAAGATTGGGGATGGGGTGGATGTAAAGGACAATCGCTTATACACTATGTTTAATTAATAAATATAAATCAAGAAATAGTATGAAAAAAATATTAATATTGTTTGTTGTTCTGTTTTCTTTAATCAGTGTAGAAAGATTGCATACTGTAGAAGATACTGAGCAGATATGTGAGTTGCTGTTAAAGAATGTAGATGCTATGGCGTCTGGTGCAGAGATTATAATAGGTCCATTTTGTATTCAAACAGATCGTACATGTTTTGTAGATTATGATGGCTTTTTTGTAAGAGGGTATCGTCAGTATTTCTAGTAATTCATTTTATTGGATAAATACAGAAAGTAATTCAGGAGAACTCTTCTTTGTTATTCAAAATAAAAGACAACGAAGAAGAGAATTCTCTTGATTATATGTTAATATACTAATATTTTTTTATTCTTTATTATGAAATATTTATTGGTTCTAATTTTAGTAGTTTCATTTTCATCATGTACAAATTATGATGAAAAATGAGAAAATTTGATGCTTCATTTACAAAGATGCGTAAAATTACTTCTGCGAATGTCTTAAATCATGAATTAATTTTAGGGAGACCATATATTATTCATTATGCTGATTCATCGGTTGTTATCTATGATGATATAAATGATAGTATATTTACATTAATAGATTTAAGAGATAATAATTCTGTATATCATTTTGGAAAAAGAGGGGAAGGTAATAATGAATTCCTTCAGGTTTTTTCTTTGTGCTCTTTGTATGGAGATTCGTTAATTGGGGTATATGATGTTTATAAGCGGAACCTAGTGGAAATGAATCTACGGCAAATTAAACAAGGAAACATTCAATTTCCAGTGTTGATGCAGGATAGTCTGATGAGCTTAAATATATGCCAACTCAATATGATACATATTTAGGATTAGGGTTTTATGAAAATAATATGTTTAGTCTTACTGGTAAGCATATTGGAAGTAGGTATTACTACGAGTATCCTTATCGTGATAAACAAGAAAAAGAAGTTAAAAATCGTTTAAGAGGAATGGCTTATCAAGGAACGTTATCTTCTAATAAATCATTGAATCGATTTGTCTTTGCTATAGGGTCAGCACCTATATTTTCATTGTATTCTGTAAATAAAGATAATATAGATAAATCATTTGAATTTGTAGGAGGATACCCTGAATATAAAACAGAAGATACAGGTACAACTAGGTCGGCCCCAATGAGTGTAGCTAATAAAATGGCTTTTATTAAAGCTTATGCTACAGAGAAGTATGTTTATCTACTGTATTCAGGAAATAGTTATAAGGAAGTTGGTGTAAAGGCTTTTAATGGAAAAATTATTTATCAGCTAGCTTGGGATGCCACTCCTATATGTAAGTTTGTCTTAGATTTTCCAATTATGAATTTTTGTGTATCAGATTCAGATGATACAATATATGCTTTAATGGATAAAGAGGAAGTAGAATTGGTTAAATATTCGTTGAATTTGTAGTTATGAATCGTATTTTATATATTTCTCTGTCAGTTATACTATTTATTTCTTGTGGAAATAAGGATCGAGAAATACTCGTAAAGTTAATGCAAGAGTGGAAAGGACGTGAAATATTGTATCCTAATGATATGCATTTTTTTATGCAAGGTCGAGATACTTTGAATGCAGATTCCATATGTATGTATAAGATAATAACCTATATAGATTCGATAGGTTGTATGAGTTGTAAATTGGGTTTATCACAATGGCAAGATTTTGCAGTAAATGTTGATTCTATATTTCCGAATACTGTGCATTTTCAGTTTGTTTTTCAGCCATATAAGCTTAATGAAATACGGCTTTTGTTAAAGAGAGAACGGTTTAATCATTCGGTATATATAGATAAAAATAATAAGTTTAATAAATTGAATAAATTTCCTTCTAATATGAATTTTCAAACTTTTTTGTTAGATAGAAATAATAGGGTTATTGCTATTGGTAATCCAATTTATAATCCTAAAGTGAAAGAACTCTATCTGAAGATTATTAAAGGTGAGAAGATAGAACGAAGAGATGAAAGTAAAGTGATAAAAACAGAAGTGGATGCCAGCAATATATCTGTTTCGCTGGGTCGTTTTGATTGGCAGGAGGAACAAAAAGCAACTTTTATATTGAAGAATGTGGGTGACAAACCATTGGTTATACAAGATGTTGCCACTTCTTGTGGTTGTACTACCGTAGCTTATTCAAAGGAACCGGCATTACCGGGTAAGGAAATAGCTTTGGAAGTGGTTTATAAAGCCGAACATCCGGAGCACTTCGACAAGACGATAACGGTATATTGCAATACAGAAAATTCTCCGTTGGTTTTGAAGATTAGTGGGGATGCAAAATAACTGATTGATGGGATGAAGGAGCGGCTGCAATTGAAAAAATGGTTGAATGGAATAACAAACGTATTATTCTGTCTGTGCCTGCTTGTTGTGATACTGATAGTATTGCAGGTGTTTGTGGTGACCTCCTTCAAGATACCGTCGGACTCGATGGAACCGTCGTTGCTGGCGGGTGATTGTATTCTGGTGGATAAATGTTCGGGTGGAGCACGCCTATTCAATGTGCTTGATGCCGTGGAGAAAAAGGAGGTGAAGATACAACGTATGTCCGGATGGAGAAATTATCAGCGGAATGATGTGTTGGTGTTCAATTTTCCTTATCCGGGCAGGTGGGACAGCATTGCGCTGGACGTGATGTTGTATTACGTGAAGCGCTGTATCGCCATGCCGGGGGATACGTTGGAGATAAGGAATACGCATTATCGTGTGTCCGGATTTGATGGTATCGCAGGAAATGTGCAGGCGCAGGAGGAATTGGATGAATTGATATCTTCGGGAATGACGGAGGAGCGGGGCCTTGTTCTTAAGAGCTTTCCCGATGGTGGCTGTAATGGGTGGACTATCAGCGAGTTTGGGCCTCTTTATATACCGGCCAAAGGCAGCGTGGTAGGAATGAATCCGGAAACACGGTTGCTGTATCGGAACGTGATAGAGTGGGAACAGAAAAAGAAACTGACATTGCATGGAGATTCGGTTCTGCTGGGGGACAGTGTGATACACAATTACCGCTTCTGTGAGAACTATTATTTCGTTTCGGGTGACAAGATGGTGAATTCAAAAGATTCCCGCTACTGGGGATTACTGCCGGAACCATTTATAGTGGGAAGGGCATGGCTGGTATGGAAGTCCGTCAGCCCGAATACTGGAAAAATGAGATGGAAACGTATCTTTAAAAGAATAGACTAAGATGAAGTTCTGTTTAAATTGCTCTGGATATTATTGATTGCCGGGATATTGGAGGCTTGCAATGCTTCCGGCAGATTGGAGTACGCACTGGAGTGTGCTGCAACCAACAAAGGCGAACTGGAAAAGGTACTGGAATATTATAAAGATGAGCCTGAAAAATATAAAGCCGCTTGTTTCTTGATAGAAATATGCTTATCACTATGCCCTTGAAGGTGAAGAACTGGATTCTTTGAAAACAGTGCTGGCTTCGGCAGATGCTTATGGGGTGATGCTGAAGGATACTGCCGTACCGGATTGGGATTATTATACCCCTTCCGGATTGCAGAGAAAACCGGATGTACTGAATATAAGGGCTGAATTCTTGATAAATAACATTGATTTGGCTTTTGATGGTTGGAAAAAGCGTCCGTGGAATGCTTCCCTTTCTTTTGCAGATTTCTGTGAATGGCTGCTTCCCTATCGTATCGGAAATGAGACTCCGGACAACTGGCGGCAGATATACCATGACCGTTATTCCTTTTTGCTGGACGAGGTTTATACGGGTATCGATGTAGTGGAGGCGATTAGCGTAGTTTGGGAGTATTTGCAGAAGGAAGACCCTTACCGGTTTACATGGGTCTTTAACTATCCGCATTTGGGAGGAGAGTACCTGCTGCATAATCGTATCGGCAAGTGTCAGGATGCTTGTGATTTTATGATTTATGTGATGCGGGCCATCGGCGTCCCGGTAGCCTATGATTTCTATACTTTCAATGCGGAAACACGGAAAGGGCATGTGTGGAATGTGGTGAGGGATGTAACGGGTGTCTGCCTTCCTTTTACTTTCCCTTCCCGGAAGCCGAAACGGGGAAGTTTCTATATTGACAGTCGGCGCCCGAGCGTGGTTTACCGCCGGTGTTTTGGCAGACAATGGGACATGGATGGCGATTTTATGCGGAACGGTCCGTACCGGCTGCTTTTAAGGATGTGTTTGCAAGAAAAGTGTCGGATAATTATTTTGATTCGAATCTGGAACTGCCGGTAGAAGGGATGGACGGGAATTATGTTTATGTGGGGTTGTTCAGTGCTTATGGGTGGCGGGGAATAGATTTTACTAAGGTAGAAAGTGGAAAAGCGCTTTTCAGGAATTGGCTTCGAGGCAGGTTTATATATTGTTGGCATTCGCAAACGGGCAGTACCGCCCTATTGGAAATCCTTTTTATTTTGATGGCAAGGATATACATCCTTATGTTGCAGATACCTCCAAGTGCTATTCTGCTGAATTGTATCGGAAATACCCTCTTTCGGAACGTATCAGGAACTATATGGGAGGGATAAAAGACGGGCATTTTGAGGCGGCTTGTGATAAGGATTTTAAAAATGCGGAGTTGTTGTGTACTGTGAAAGATACGCCCGGTATCAATTATAATCACGTTATTCTTGAGAAACCGGTAAGGGGTCGCTATGCCCGTTTTTGTTCTTCGGCAGAGGGATATGCGGAAGTTGCCGAAATGCATTTTTATAAAGGAGAGGAAGAGATTGTCCCTATAGACAGTTGGAGATGCTCCAGCCACAGCAAATACTTTTGCCTATCAGGTCTATGATAATGAACCGTTGTCGTATTTCATTTCATCAAAACCCGGTGCAAGTGTAACGGTGGATTTTGGAAAGGTTGTTACTATAGACAATTTTATGTATATGCCCCGTAACGATGATAACTTTGTCAGGATAGGGATTATTATGAACTCTTCTATTGGGGAGAGGGCTGTTGGAACTCATTGGGGAAGAAAATGGCAGAAAAACCTTTTCTACCATATGACGGGATACCATCGGGAGCTTTGCTCTATTTGCATGACAGTACCCGTGGAGAAGAAGAACTGATATTTCATATGGAAGATGGTAAGCAGGTATTTGTATCGGATTGTAAGGATTGATTGGACTGCCTTTCAGATTGGAATAGAAAAAATGGAATAGTGATATGAAGCATTGGTGTGTATGGGTATGGTTTACAGCAGGTCTGTTTGTGGCTTGTTCTTCGGAAAATCAGTGGTTGGACACAGCTTTGAATCTTGCCGGTGATAACCGTGCGGAGTTGCAAAAGGTACTGGACCGTTACAAGGAAGAGGACGGTGACAAATATCGTGCTGCTTGTTTTCTGATAGAGAATATGCCTTTTCATGGTGCTTACGAGGGAAAGGCCTTGGAGAATTACAGGAAGTATTTCAGTGAATACGTTTCATTTCCTTATTCCAGGCATGTGCAAGAGTTGATTGATTCCTTGAAAAGAGCAGATGGAGAATTTTCTATAAATCAATTGACTTATAAGAGGGACATTATGACGGTGGATTCCGCTTTTTTGGTCAATCATATAGAATGGGCATTCAAAGTCTGGCGGGAGCAACCTTGGGGAAAGCATGTTGATTTTGATACTTTCTGCGAATATATATTGCCTTATAGAATAGGGGATGAGCCGCTTTCTCTCTGGCGCAAAGAAATTTATGAGTGCTATAGCCCGATTTTGGATGAATTCAGGAAGACAGATGAGGCTGATAATCCTAAGGTTGCCGCCCAGTTGTTGATGGATACGTTGCGGAAAGCGAACTACCGGAATACGGCTCTTTTTCCGGTGGGACCTCATTTGGGACCGGATGTACTGAAATGGCATACGGGCAGTTGCCGAGAGTTTACGGATGCCATGATATATGTGTTGCGGGCATTGGGTATTCCGTGCGGAGTAGATAGGGTGATGGTATTGGGAGACAACAATGCCTCTCATTTCTGGAATTTTGTTTTGGATAAGGAAGGAAAGACATACATTGCAAATCTTCCTTATGAAGAAGTATGGAGCAAAGCGGAAGAATATAGCATTTCGAGGGGAAAAATGTACCGGGCAACCTATAGTATTGATAAGGAGGCGGTACGGAAACTGGGGAAATATTCCGATGTTTACCCGGCATTCCGACGTCCGTTCTTCCGCGATGTCACTGCACTTTATACCGGTAACAGGAATTGGACTGTAGCTCTTCCGGATTCTTTGCTTTCCGGACAGTTTCGTGAGGGGGATATGGTGTATTTGTGCCTTGCCAACAGACTACAATGGCAACCTATAGGATATACTTCTTTAAGAAGCGGGAGGCTCGTTTTGAGGATGTGGGAGGCGGGGCGGTCTTTACGCTGGCTGCCTGGAACGGAAAGGAATACGCTGCAGTATCTTCTCCTTTTCTTCTGGAGCGTGAAACCGGAAAGATACGGTTCATTGTTCCGGAAGCTGAAAAGCAGGAATTGGTCTTGTATAGGAAGTGCCATCTTACTTTGAGTGTTCTTTTCAATGACCGGATGATTGGGGGAGTAGTGGAAGGAAGCGACCGGGCAGACTTTGGGTGGAAGGATACTCTACTTTTGATAAAGGAGGCTCCGTATCGGCTATATACTGTGGCCCGGTTGAAGTCTGATAAACCGTATCGGTATATGCGCTATAAGGGTGCTGACGGATGTTTCTGTAATATCTCGGAACTGGCTTTTTATGAGAATACGGAAGATACCATACCTCTATATGGGGAAATCATAGGTACTCCGGGAAGTTTTGAAGACAATACACATGAATATTTGAACGCATTTGACGGTAATCCGGATACTTCATTTGATTATATACATCCGGATGGAGGATGGACCGGGATGGACTTTGGAAGTCCCCATCGTGTGGAGAAGGTGGTGTATACTCCTCGTAATGAGGTGAATTTTATTTATAAAGGTAATTTGTATGAATTGTTTTATTGGGGTGGAGGAAAATGGAATTCTGTCGGGCGGCAAATGGCTGTGTCAGATTCTATTGTCTATTCAGGGTTTCAAGGTGCTTTATTTTATCTGAAGAATCACACAGCCGGTAAAGATGAACGGATTTTTGAATATAAAGACGGGAAACAAATCTTTTGGTGAATTATAGAATACTATTGAATATTTGATAGATAGAATGAATAATGTACGTAATCTATTGACTGGAAGTTTGGTCTACATTGCTTGTATAGTTTTATTGTCTTTGGCATGTAACGTTTCTTCCGGACTTCCTGTAGCTGATGTTATAGGGCAATGGCTCTATTTCGATAAAAGTGCATTGGTAGTTGCAGGATGTCTGTTGATGGCTGGATTGATGATGGAAAAAGGTATTTTCTTTTTATACCGGTTTCGTGGGTATTGGTAATGCTGGGGGGCATTGAGGCTGTTTGGGGATTGAGGCAGCTTTATGGTTATGCTGTGTCCAACCATTCCTTGTATGTATTGACAGGTTCTTTCTTCAATCCGGGGCCTTATTCCGGCTATTTGGCCATGATACTTCCGGTCTGTCTGTATCAATGGCTGACCAAGAGGGGGGAGATTCTCTGCTCTGACCGGAATGATGGAAGAAGATGGGAAAAGGTGATGGATAAGGCTGGAACTATGGTCGCTGGTGGTGTGATGCTGCTTATCCTTTGTGTGCTTCCGGCAGGATGAGCCGTTCGGCATGGTTGGCGGCAGGAGTTTCCTGTCTGTGTGTATATGCTTGGCATATGGATTGGACGGATAAGTTCAGATTATTATGGCAGCAGCAAAGGCAGCGTGTGGTGATGGTAGTGGTCGGTGGATTCTGTGTCTTGCTATTGGCGGGCTATTTACTGTTTGTCTTGAAACCCGATTCTGCACGTGGCCGTCTTTTCATGTGGAAGATAACTTGTCGTGCCATTGCAGAAAAGCCGTTGACCGGATATGGGATTCATAATTTCGCAGCAGCCTGTGGAAATGCGCAGGAGACTTATTTTGCAGCAGGTGATTATGAACCGTGGGAGGAACGTGTGGCGGGAAGTCCGGAATATGCATTCAATGAATATCTGCAGGCTGCGGTCGAACTGGGCATTCCTTTGGCGGTATGTCTATTGGTTGTGGTCGTGCTGTGTTTGTATAGGGGAGTCCGTAAAGGACGTTATGGTATCTGTGGGGCTATTCTTTCCTTGATGATATTCTCTTTTTCCTCCTATCCGCTACAACTTCCGGTATTTATCGTTACATTTGGAGGATTGCTTGTGGCATGCTTGTCCGGTGCCGACCGTTGGCAATGGTTGGGGCTGGCTGTATCAGTAGGCATCATTGGCGGTCTTCGCCTGAAGAATGACTTGCAAGTGGAGCAGGCCTGCCGGGAGTGGATGAATGCTCGGGTGCTGTATAATGCAGGTGCGTATCAATCGGCAGAGAAAGAGTATGGACGTCTTTATCCTCTGTTGAGGGACCGGGCATCTTTCTTGTTCGAATATGGGCATGGATTGCACAAGCAGCAGCAGTTCAGTAAATCCAACCGTATTTTGAAAGAAGCTTTACAGCGTAGTTGTGACCCCATGATACTGAATGTGATAGGCAAGAACTATCAGCAGATGGGTGACTGCTTGTCAGCGGAAGACTGGTTTATCCGTTCCACCCATCGGTTGCCGGGACGTATTTACCCTTATTACCTGCTTGCGAAACTTTATGCGGAACCAAGCTTCAGGCAACCGGACAAGTTTGAAAAAATGAAGTGGATGGTATTGACGAAAGAGCCGAAAGTGCATTCTACGGCAATACGACAGATGAGGGAGGAAATAAAAAAGATTCAGCTTATTTTTGTCCATATTAAAAAAGATGAATAAAAACGGAAAGTGTTAATAATGAGCGAACTAATTGCTAAAGTGCTATGAAAAAAGTGTCCACATGCAAATATCGGTTCGTTTTTTTGAAACGATTAATTTTATCAATTTATAATTGAGTATGAATATGAAGACACAGAACTATCGATACCTGCTATGCATGGCCGTTGCCCTGCTTGCCGCCTGCTCCGATGCCGGAAAGGGAAAAGAGTCCGAGGAAGGGGTGGCAACCGTCCTGCCAAGTGAAAGCAATGAAGTGACCGTGAAAGTCCTGAAGCGGGCGACCTTTGAGCATGAACTGGTGAGCAACGGAAAAGTAACCGCCGGTGCCATGGCGGATTTGCGTTTTGAGACCACCGGTGTAGTGGCACACATCTACGTGAAGAACGGTGCCCCGGTGCGCAAAGGGCAGAAACTTGCCGAACTGGATAAGTTCCGTCTGAAGAACAAGACCGCGCAAGCCAAGGATGCTCTGGACAAAGCGGAACTTGAGCTGCAGGACGTATTGATAGGGCAAGGCTATCCGGTGGGTGATGCCTCCAAAGTACCTGCTGACATCATGAAGCTGGCCCGCGTGAGGAGCGGTTACGACCAGAGCCTCGCCCAGTATGAGCTTGCCGCGTATGAAGAGGAACACGCCACGCTGGTTGCGCCTTTTGACGGGGTAGTGGCGAACCTGTTCTCCAAACCGTTCAACGAGGCAAGTACCTCGGAAGCCTTCTGCTCCATTATCGGCACTCAAGGTATGGAGGTGGACTTCACGGTGCTGGAAAGCGAACTGCCGTTGATAAAGAGTGGCGACAAGGTGATTGTTACCCCTTATTCGGATGCCGGCTTTAGGCAGGAGGGGCGCATCACCCAAATCAATCCTCTGGTGGATGACAAGGGGATGGTTAAGGTGAAGGCTGCCGTCAATGGCAAGGGACGTCTGTTTAGCGGCATGAATGTGAGGGTAAATGTACACCGTTCTCTGGACGGTCAGCTCGTGATACCCAAAAGTGCCGTCGTACTGCGTTCGGGTAAGCAAGTCTCTTTACCCTGAAAGACGGAAAGGCGCAGTGGAACTATGTGCAGACCGGACTGGAGAATGCGGAAAGCTACAGCATGGCCGACGATGCCCTGAAAGAAGGCGATACGGTCATCGTGACGGGAAATGTGAATTTGGCACATGAGGCGCCGGTGAAGGTGGTGGAAAATTGAAAGATGAGAATTGAAAGTAGAAAATTCATAATTCACAATTTAAATTCATAATTGAAAATTGATAAAGTTCTTGATACAGCGGCCTATTGCCGTACTGATGGCATTTACAGCATGCTTCATTGTCGGGCTGGTGACTTACTTCACCTTGCCGGTATCCTTGCTGCCCGATATTGCCATCCCGGAAATTACAGTGCAGGTGTCGGCGCAGAATACCTCGGCGCGTGAATTAGAGAATACGGTGGTGAAACCTCTGCGGCAGCAGCTCATCCAGGTGGCGAAACTGAAGGACATGGACAGCGAGACGCGCGATGGTGCAGGCATCATCCGCCTGGCTTCGACTTCGGTACGAATACCGACCTTGCCTTCATAGAAGTGAACGAGAAGATTGACGCCGCCATGAACTATCTGCCCAAGGATGCCGAACGCCCGAAGGTGATAAAGGCAAGTGCGACGGACATTCCTGTCTTCTACCTCAATCTGACTCTAAAAAATGACAGTGCATACGGCAAGGTGGACGAACGCGCGTTTCTTGATTTGTGCGAGTTTGCCGAAAATGTCATAAAGCGTCGCATCGAGCAGTTGGCGGAAGTGGCAATGGTGGATGTCACGGGTTTGGTCGAACGCCAGTTACAGATTGTGCCCGACCCGGATAAGCTTGCTGTGTTGGGGCTCTCCATTGAAGACATAGAAAACGTGCTGGCGCAAAACAACGTGGAGCCGGGCAGCATGACCGTGCGCGACGGCTACTACGAATACAACATTAAGTTCTCCACCCTGCTGCGGACAGAGGAGGACGTGAAGGGCATCCTGCTGCGAAAGGAAGGACGTATCATCCGCTTGGGAGACTTCTGCCGGGTAGAGATTGTTCCTGCCAAGGAGAAAGGTGTCTCCATGAGCAATGCAAGCGTGCCGTTACCCTTGCCGTCATCAAGCAGGCGGACGAGAATATGGAAGACATGAAGCTTGCCATCAACAGCACGATGGACTACTTCAAGAAAGTATATCCCGACATTGATTTTAGCATCAGCGTAACCAGACGGAGTTGCTGGACTATACCATCTCCAATCTTCAGCAAAATTTGTCGTTGGGTTTCCTGTTCATCTGCATTGTGGCGGTACTCTTCTTGGGGGATGTCAAGTCGCCGTTCATCATCGGCCTGAGCATGGTGGTGTCCATTGTAATCTGTTTCTTGTTCTTCTATCTGTTCAGGATGTCGCTCAATATCATTTCTCTGTCCGGATTGATTCTGGCGTTGGGTATGATGATTGACAGCAGCATCATTGTCACGGAAAATATTTCGCAGTACCGCGAACGGGGTTATTCGTTGAGGCGGGCTTGCGTGACGGGAACGAGTGAGGTGATTACGCCCATGCTGAGTTCGTCGCTGACCACTATTGCCGTATTTGTGCCGCTGATATTTATGAGCGGCATTGCAGGGGCGTTGTTCTATGACCAGGCATTCTCTGTTACGGTAGGGTTGCTGGTTTCCTACTTCACGGGTATCATGCTGCTGCCGGTCCTCTATATGCTGGTCTACCGGACAGGGTTGCGCGGCAGGTCGTGGTTCTCCCGCATCCGCATCAACAATCCGTTGAAGGAACATACGCTGGACCGTTTTTATGATGCGGGCATCGACTGGGTATTTTCCCACAAGACGGTAAGTAGCGTATTCTGTGTGGTTTCTATACCTCTTTGTGTCTTTCTGTTCTATTCCGTCGGCAAGGAGCGTATGCCGCAGATAGACCAGAATGAACTGATAGTCCACGTGGAATGGAACGAAAACATACATGTGGACGAGAACCGGCATCGTGTGAATGTGCTGTTCGGACAGTTGCTGGACGAGACTGTGGAACAGACGGCTGCCATAGGCCAGCAGGACTATCTGCTGAACCGTGAGCAGGCTCTCTCTTCTTCGGAGGCAGAATTGTATTTCAAGACTTCCTCGCCTGACGGGATTGCTCCCTTGCAGAAGCAGGCGGGCGAGTGGCTGACACGGGAATATCCGTTGGCGACAGTCTCCTTTTCTCCACCCGAAACCGTGTTCGAGAAGCTTTTCGTGACCGGGGAGCCGATGTGGTGGCGGAACTTTATGCCCGCAATAAGGAGAAGGCGCCGGCGGCGGAAGAATTGCGCGGACTGGAACAACAGTTTGCGGAGCTTACGGGGACAGCGCCCGTAGGTATCGCTTTCGAGAACCAGCTTGACATAAGCATCCTGCAGGAAAAGCTGTTGCTCTATGACGTTTCGTATGACGAGCTTTACCGTACGCTGCGGACGGCATTCAAGGAGAACAGCGTAGCTATGCTCCATTCCTACCAGCAATACCTGCCTATCAGCATTGTGGGCGAGGAGCGGACAGTGAACGAGGTGCTGCTGCAGACATTGATACAGACCCGTCCGGACAGTAAGGGCGAAGTGGAGTATATTCGCTTCGGGAGCTGGTAAAGGTGCGTCCGGCCGAGGATTTGAAAACGATTACGGCAGGACGCAACGGTGAATATATACCGTTCCGTTTCTATGAAGTGGACGATGCTCCGGAGTTGATGGAAAAGGTGAAGCGGGAGCAGATGCCACGGGTGACTGGGATACGGCCTTCTCCGGCAGTTTCTTCTCCAACCGCCAGATGCTGGACGAGTTGGTGGTGATTCTTTTCATCTCTATCCTGCTGATGTATTTCATTCTTGCCGCCCAGTTCGAAAGCTTCGTGCAGCCGCTCATCGTGCTGCTGGAAATTCCGATAGATGTGGCGTTTGCCCTGCTTCTGTTGTGGATATGCGGGCATACCCTGAACCTGATGTCTGCCATCGGACTGATTGTGACGTGCGGTATCATCATCAACGACTCCATCTTGAAGCTGGATGCCATTAATGAATTACGGAGGCTGGTATGCCGTTGCTCGAGGCCATCCACGAGGCGGGGCGCAGAAGGCTCCGGCCCATCATCATGACATCGCTCACCACCATTTTCGCTATGGTTCCGCTGCTGTTCTCGTTCGACATGGGCTCGGAGCTGCAGAAGCCGCTTTCCATAGCAATGATTGGGGCGATGTTCGTGGGGACACTGGTCAGTCTGTTCATCATCCCGTTGATATATTGGTTTATTTATAGAAAAGAAAGAGCATGAAGAAATTAAGTCTTATACTTTTGTTCAGTCTGGGAGCCCTTTCCGCTTTTGCCCAGCAGCGGATAACGCTCGATTTGCAGCAGACCATTGCCCTGGCGAATGACAGTTCGCTGGAAGCCTTCCGCACCAAGAACATGTATCTGGCCGGTTATTGGGAATACCGCACCTATAAGGCAAACCGCCTTCCCAGCCTGACGCTGAACATGACTCCGCACAGTACAACCGCGATATCACCAAGCGTTACGACTCCGAACAGGACCTTGACATCTATCGCAGCCAGCAATCCTTCTATGCATACGGCAATCTTGCCGTCAGACAGAATTTCGACTTGACGGGCGGTACGTTCTATCTGGATACGGAGCTGGGCTATATGCGGAGCTTCGGTGGAAACAAGTATACCCAGTTCACCAGTGTTCCGGTTCGTTTGGGCTACTCGCAGAGTCTGGTCGGTTACAATCCTTTCCGTTGGGAACGCAGGATTGAGCCGCTGAAGTACGAAAAGGTGAAGAAGGAGTATATTTACAATGCAGAGCGAGTATCCGAGCAGGCCACTACCTATTTCTTTGCGCTTGCCATGGCACAGGCGAATATGACTTGGCCAAGGACAATGCCGTCTCCACCGATACCCTCTACCGCATCGGTATGCAGCGCCTGAAGATAGCCGCCATCAGCCGTGCCGACCTGCTGACGCTGAAACTCGACGTGGTGAACGCCCGCAATACTTTGCAGAATGCCGCCAGTGCCTTGAAGCGCGCCATGTTTTCGTTGGCATCTTTCCTGAATATGGAGAAGAACACGGATATCAGGGTGTCGCTTCCGGGACGTCCGAGGGCGCTGACCATACCGGTTGATGAGGCTTTGCTGGCCGCTCAAGCCAACAATCCGGAATTTCTGGGGCTTCGTCAGGAAGTGCTGGAAGCCGAGCAGACAGTAGACAAGACGAAGAAGGAATCGCGCTTCAACGCCAGCATCAACGCCAGCGTCGGCTTCAACCAGGTGGCGGAGAAATTCGGTGAAGCATACAGGCATCCCATGCAGCAGGAGATGGTGTCGGTCAGTGTCTCCATTCCACTGGTGGACTGGGGCGTGAGGAAAGGCAAATACAACATGGCGAGGAACAATCTGAACGTGGTGAAGACTTCTGCCAGGCAAAGTGAAATCAGCATTGAGGAGGAGGTTATCATGACCGTCAGCGACTTCAACGTCCAGCAAGCCCTCGTCGCCAGTGCCGAAGAGGCCCTCGACCTTGCCATCCTGGCGTATAACGAAACCCGCCAGCGCTTCATTATCGGCAAGGCAGACATCAACAGCCTGACCCTCTCGCTGAACCGCCAGCAGGAAGCGCAACGCAATTACATCTCCGCCTTGCAGGACTACTGGCTGAATTATTACAAGATACGGAAACTGACGTTGCACGACTTTGCCAGCGGATTTTCGCTGTCGGAAAAATTTGATTATAATAACTGATGAAACGAGTTTCTTCCTTCACCGTCATAGTGGCGTTTGTCTGCCTTGCTTTGGTAGGGGTGGCGTTGATACCGCTGCTCCCCGTCAAGCTGAATCCGTCACGCAGCCTGCCCGGCTTCACGGTGGGTTTCAGCATGCCTGGCACTTCGTCGCGGGTGGTGGAGATGGAAGTGACCAGCAAGCTGGAATCCATGCTGGCGCGTATCCGCGGAGTGAAGCGGCTGAACTCCACTTCGGGCAACGGCTACGGCAACATTACTGTGGAGCTGGACAAGCATGCCGATGTCGAGGCAGTCCGCTTCGAAGCTTCCACCATCATCCGGCAGACGTGGCCCCAATTGCCCGAAGGTGTCAGCTATCCCACCATTCACATGAAAGTGCCCGACGAGAACGCCTCACGCCCTTTCATGTCCTTCACACTGAATGCCCCTTCCACTCCGATATTGATTCAGCAGTATGCCGAGGAGCATATCAAGCCGCGGCTGGCAAATATTCCGGGTATCTATAAGGTGGAACTCAGCGGTGCCACGCCCATGGAGTGGAGACTGGAATATGACAGTGAACAGTTGCGCTTGCTGGGTGTGACCCTATCGGACATCAGCGAGGCAGTACAGCGGCATTACCGGAAGGAATTTCTGGGTACGCACAATGTGGATACAGGTAACGGTAGCCGGGAATGGATACGCCTGGCACTGGTGCCGGAGAGCAACTCCCTTGGTTTTAATCCTGCTGCCATCACCGTGACGGCTACCGACGGGAAACTGCTCCGCTTGGACGAACTGGTGTCGGCTGTCCGTATGGAGGAGGAGCCGCAAAGCTATTACCGCATCAATGCTGAATTCCGTCTATCTATCCATTACTGCGGAAGAAACTGCCAACCAGTTGCAACTGAACCGTGCCGTGATGGACGAGATGGAAGCTGTTCGGCAGGTACTTCCTGTCGGATATGAAGTGCATACCAGCTATGATGCGACCGAGTACATACGGGAAGAACTGGACAAGATTTACTTCCGTACCGGTTTGACGGTACTCATCCTGCTTGTATTTGTATGGCTCATTACTCGTAAGTTGAAATATCTTTTTCTGATAGTTACCAGCCTGGCTGTAAATATAGCGGTGGCACTTATCTTCTACTACCTCTTCGGACTTGAGATGCAGCTTTATTCGCTGGCGGGTATCACTGTCTCGCTGAATCTGGTGATAGACAGCACCATTGTCATGACCGACCACATTCTGCATCGGCGTAATCTCAAGGCCTTCCTGTCGGTGTTGGCGGCAACCCTCACTACGATGGGTGCGCTTGTTATCATTTTCTTCCTTGACGAGAAGATACGGCTCAACCTGCAGGACTTGCAGCGGTAGTGATCATCAATCTGGCTGTTTCCTTGATGGTGGCGTTGTTCTTTGTTCCGTCGATGATTGAGAAGATAGGACTGGTGAGGCGGATTACGGGGAAGAAGAGGCGTCTTGTCTTGCCGGGGCTGACGCAAACATTCAAAACAAGGTTGGGACGGATTTTCAGACGTTTCCCCGTTTATTTCTCCTGCTGCTATTCTGCTCTCATCCGTTTTCTGTGCCGTTGGCGCTGGGCTGTATGCCTGCTGTTACTGTTGGGTTTCGGTCTGCCCGTTTTTCTGTTGCCCGACAAACTGGAAGGAGGGGGAAAATGGGAAGCTGCTTACAATAAGGTATTCGGTTCGGATACCTATAAGGAGTCGGTGAAACCCATTGTGGACAAGGTGCTGGGCGGCAGCTTGCGGCTTTTCATACAGAAGGTGTACGAAGGCAGTTACTTCACCCGTAATGAGGAGGTGGTGCTCTATGCCAACGCCAACCTTCCCAATGGCAGCACCCTCGAGCAGATGAACACTTTGATGAAACGTATGGAGACCTACCTCAGCCGGTTCAAGGAAATCAGGCAGTTTCATACTTCCATCTACAGCCCCCGGCGTGCCAGTATGCAGATTTATTTCAAGAAGGAAGCCGGAACAGCGGTTTTCCCTATACACTGAAAGCCAATATGATAAGCAAGGCACTGGAACTGGGAGGCGGCAGCTGGGGCATCTACGGATTGCAGGACCAGGGGTTCAGTAATGCGTCCGCGAGAGTGCCGGCTCCTACCGCATCAGGATGTACGGCTACAACTACGACGAACTCTATGAGTGGGCGGAGAAGCTGAAGGCCAAGCTGCTGACGCACCGGCGTATCAAGGAAGTGCTCATCAATTCGGAGTTCTCCTGGTGGAAGGATGACTATCAGGAATTCTACTTCAACCTGAACAAGGAGCGCATGGCGCAAGAGGGCATCGACGCGCAAGTGCTTTTCTCTGCGGTGCGCCCCATCTTTGGCAAGAATCTGGAGATTGGTTCGGTAGCGGCCGAGCAGGGGATGGAGAAAATCAAGCTCTCTTCCCGCCAGTCTGCCGAATATGACATCTGGGCAATGCAGTTCTTCCCCTATGGAGTAGGAAACGGCAAGCATTACAAACTTTCCGAACTGGCTACTGTGGAAAAGGGACAGATGCCGCAGGAGATTGCCAAAGAAAACCAGCAGTACCGCCTCTGCCTGCAATACGAATATATCGGCTCCAATGAGATGGGCAACAAGATACAGAAACGTGACCTGGAGGAGTTCAACAAACTGTTGCCGATGGGTTATACAGCCGAGTCGGACAGCAACAGTTGGTCATGGGGCGAGAAGGACAACCGCCAATACCTGCTTCTGCTGGTGGTGATAGCCATCATCTTCTTTACGACCAGCGTTCTGTTCAACTCCCTGAAGCAGCCGCTTGCCATCATCTTTGTGATTCCGGTTTCTTATATCGGGGTATTTCTTACTTTCTATTGGTTCCGGCTGAACTTCGACCAGGGCGGTTTTGCCTCGTTCGTCCTGCTGTGCGGCATCACGGTGAATGCCAGCATCTATGTCCTGAACGAGTACAACAGCATCCGACGTCGTTTCCCCCGTCTTTCCGCTCTTCGTGCCTACGTCAAGGCGTGGAATGCGAAGGTCGTTCCTATTTTCCTCACGGTAGTTTCTACCATTCTGGGATTTATCCCTTTCATGATAGGTGAGGACAAGGAGGCTTTCTGGTTTCCATTGGCGGCGGGTACCATTGGCGGACTGGTGATGTCCGTCATCGGTATCTTCTTTTTCCTGCCGGTTTTTGTGTTGAAACAGCGTGATTTTCTTAGGAAATGATTACTTTTGCTCGATTTTGTTACCTGAATGGATACTTGAATTTTAAATATGGAAAGTGCGGAGTACTCTTTGGATGAGTTATTATGTCAGTCTCTTCTGTTGTTTCGTCAGTATCGGTTTTATGATGCTCCAGAATGTGGAGAAAAGGCATTCCGGATATTGGAGGAAGCCCATGTATGGATGGGGCGTACGCAAGAGTGTGTGGATATGGCGAAATGGGGGTGCGTGATAGAGTGTCTTGCGCAGAAATACTACATAGAAGATGATACGGATGCGATTCTGGAAGAAATTGATGCTGCCTTGGTTGCGCATTGGAAGAGGATAGAGAAAATCCATGCAGAAGTCACCACCGTTTATTTATGGCTGGGGTACTATTTCCTGCTACGTTTCAGAAACCGGGAATCCCGTTCCCATTCCCGTTGTAAACAGATAATGTCCAGCTTGTTGTGTGCTTTGGTCGAAATCTTCCGTAAGGTGGAGAAGGGGGGAGCCCCGACAGAAGTCTTGTCACATCTTTCGGTAGATGTTTGGGGAGAGACCGTCTGCTGGATGGAGCAGGTACATGATTCCCGTCTTTGCGAGAAGCAGTCGTCAGCTTTGCTGGCACAACTCTATAACCTGAAAAGTGTGGAGTTGGAAAAAGGTCCGGGAAAGCAGGATGCTTTGCTCCAGCAGATTCTGGAGTTTTATTGCTTTTAAGGGAAAATTATCTCTGCTTAGTTTTATCATTTCTGCTTCCACACTTCCACCTACTTCCTGCATCCCTTTATTCATCGGCATTACAAGTGCTGTGGAAGCAACTCAAAAGGTGGAAGCAACTTTTGCTTCCACAGCGGAAATACGCCGAAAAGTAAGTTAATATCTTGTTTGTTAGTGTATTAATAGAATGTACAGCATTTTGCAAATATCTTGTTTACACGATATGCGTTTCGTGTAAACACGGTATTAACTTCGTAAAAGACCGTTTACCGATAGACTGCAGCTGGGCTCATAATAGGAATAAGATAGGTGCACAGTATGGGGAAACTATGAGTATAATAGGTGTTCAACGGTTATGAAGCACCTTGTTGACGGTCGTTAGTCGAGTGGTTGACGGCCGTTGGCAGAGCGCATCACGGCCGATAGGCGCTGATAACTCCGTACAGAAAATGGAAAGGAAGCCTATGTAAGGGGAAACAAGCTCTGAGCTATTTGTTTTGTTTGCCACATTTATCTTGTTTTTGTACATTATTGAAGCGGTTTTTTGTATCTTTGAAGGGAGGGGCTGTAAAAAGCTTGTTCTCATCCAAAGTTTAATTATATATACATGAATTATGAAGCGATGTATAGTGCTGTTCATAACATTCTGCTGTGCAGTTGTTTCTAATGCGCAGACAAATGGCATTGTGACTGATGGGGAAAAAGGATTGCCGTTGGCTGGTGTGAATATTTATCTCCAAAAGGATTCTGTGGGCATAGGAGTTATACGTAATGATAATCTGGTAAAGAACATGTTCATATGAAAAAACTGCTATATCTTGGACTTTTGTCCGTTTGCGTACTGTTAGGTTCTTGCGTAGAGAAGAACGTATTCAATGCTTTTGATAAGGTAGAGAGGTATATGGATGTATATTCTGACAGTGCATTGCTGCTGTTGGAGCAAATTCCTCATCCGGAGAAGCTTCGTGGAAAGCAGCGGGCAGACTATGTGCTGCTGTTGACACAAGCCCGTGATAAGAACTATCTGGATAGCATGCAGTCGGATTCGTTGATAAAGTTGGCGGTAGATTATTATAAGAATGGGGGTGATAACGTGAAAGCGGGGAAGGCATTGTTTTATTATGGCAAAGTGATGGATTTGCAGGGGAATGATACGCTGGCTATGCAAGCCTATTTGAATGCTTTGGCTAAATTGGAGAAAACGGAAGAGTATAAGCTACAAGGCTTGGCATATGAGTATATCGGTATTTTGAATGCAGATAGAAAGCTACACAAAGATGCTCTTGATAATTATCAAGTTCGGTATATTGTTTTCAAAAGGCAGCCGATACTTTAGGGGTTATATATGCTTATCGGGATATTGCTCGTATTTATTATGTAGAACAACAATATGACAGTGTTTATAACTACATCAATAGGGCTTTGTCCTTGTGTGAAGAAAAGAAAGGATGTATCGATTTTGAACGAGTAACTCCTTCTTTGTTACAAGTAAAAGGAATTGCAAAAAGAAATGAGGGAGATTTGGAAAATGCAATAATCTTGTTGAAAACTGCGGTAGAGACTGAACAAGATAGGCATTCTATGCATCACTGTTCAATGTCATTGGGGAACATTTATTTAAATCAAAATAAGTTGGATGAGGCAAAAAGATATTTTACTTTAGCTTTGAAATCAGAAAGGCCTCGTACTCTGGCAGGGGCATACCACTATTTGTATCTGTTGGAAAAGAGGCAGAAAAAGTATGCAATGGCTCTCTATTTCAAAGAGAAGTCTGATTCGTTGTTGTCCGTTGACCTGGATGCTAAACAAGCATCTCAAATTTTGACTTTGCAACGTAAATATGAAAAAGGAAAGCTTCTTTTAGAAAAGCAACAAGTTGAACACGAAAAGAAAATACAGTTTTATTTTGGATGGTAATCGTTTTATTTATTATCCTATTATGTCTTGTTTTGTATTTTCTTTTAAGAAAAAGATACAAAGAGATGTTCCGGAAAAATATGCAAGTAATAAAGGAGAATGAGTGCATGATTAAACGATATGTTTATGAACTTGATGTGTTGAAACAAAAAGCAGGTGAAACAGCGGAAACAAATAGAGAGAAGGTTGGTAAATTGAATCAAAAGATTTTGCTGTTGGAGAGTGAGAATAAAAAAATACGTGAAAATGTATGTGTAAATGGTGTTTATCTCTTGGATCAATTGAAGAAGGAAAAGCTGATTGTGAAGAATATGACCAAACAAGAGAAAGAACAGCTCCTTGAATACATGGATTTGATATATGGTAATTTGATTTCTCGGTTAAAGAAAGATTTTAAATTAACGAGTGGTAACCTGATATTGATAGCTTTGCTTAAAGTTGGTTTCACTACCACTGAGTTGATGTTTACTTTTGACTGCGAGATGAATTCTATTTTTACGAAAAAACGGAGATTGAGGGAGAGCTTAAATTTGGATACTACTGATAAATTGGAAGAATTTATAACTCTTTATTAGAAGAACTTCTTGCTTTTCGTCCATTAACTTAGTAGCTTTTTTTTAGTATTTTCTTGATATATAGTTTGTTATTCTCTTTTGTGTTGTCCACTTGTACTTTCCCTAAGAAGTGATTAAATGGCTATCTTTGTTACATTCAAAACTAAAGATACTATGAAATCATTTTTTATTTTGTTAAGTTTATACTGCTTCTTTGTGGTAAATGTAGTGAATGGAAAGTCAGTAACTTTTCCTTCAAGAGTAGAAATCATCATGGATGAGGATTTTGATTTACCGGATGGTCCGGGGAATGGTCACCGTTCTATTCCTCCAGTGACTCCTTTTTTAGCATTTTTGAATGATGACCACTCCATTGACTTGGAGTTCTATCAATCTATAGGTGAGATTGAAATTGTAATTTCTCAGAATGGGGATGTTGTTTACTCTTCTACTGAGAATATTGACTCTCCAATATTGAGAAAAGTACAATTACAGAAAGGCTTAGTTGGTGATTTTTTACTTGAGATAAAAGGTTTGGATGGAGCTTATGCATTCGGTAGATTTACTATTCATTAATAATGGCTATATAGCACTATGAAACAAATCTCATTTTGCATCACTTGTATGAATCGGCTTAAACATTTACAAGAAACTTTGGAGAAGAATATTCTTGATAATTTCTTAGTAGATGAGGTAGAGTTTGTTGTGCTGGATTATAATTCGCAAGATGGATTAGAAGAATGGATTGCTCAATCTATGATGAAATATATTGAGATGGGTATTCTTGTCTATTATAGGACTACTGAACCAGCTTATTATCGACGCAGCATAGCAGGAATATGGTTTTCAGATTGGCAGAAGGAGAAGTAGTATGCAATTTGGATGCAGATAATTACTTAGGTAGAGGGTTTGCAGAGTTTATGTTAAAAGAATTTAACAATAAAGAGCGTCTATTTTATACGAGTAATCTTTGTTATCGTGATGTTTTCGGAAGGGTCTGCTTGGAAAGAAAGGAGTTCGTTGAGGCGAGAGGATACAATGAAGTGTTTGTAGGATATGGTTTGGAAGATGTTGAATTTTTCAATCGTTTGTTGTGTAGAGGGCTTGTGCAGGAAATTTTTAATCAGAAGGAATTTTATAATGTTTTGATGCATGCAGATGAAGAGCGGATAGCACAAGAGTTTTTGTTGAAGAAGTTGCAGAGTGTCTATCTGGATTATATAAATCCCTATCTACGAGAGTATTGATGTTGTATAAAGGACAACGTTTTGGCATAGGAGTGATACAGAACAATATTGCAATGAATTATAATCATCCGGATGAATCAGACATGCTAAAACAATGTATAGGGGATAAATATCGACTTGTGATAAAAGGAGAATGGAAAGAAGGAATATGGGATGAGATGGAGAACGGAATTCGACTGAATTTTAAAGATGAGGAAATGATACTTAGAAACAAATCTAATTGTTTGTATGATTTTAATCATCAATATTATAAAGTTAAAGATGCGAATCTGATAGTGGTAATTGTCATGGGTGTAACAGAGGCTATAAACTATCTGAAGATGAAAAAAATGGATAATGATTGTAAAACGGTAAATCCGAATGGGTTCGGACAAGGGATTGTATATCGGAATTTTGATTATACTAATAAAATACTCTTGGCATAATATGAAACAGAATTATACGTTGATGGGAGGAAAAGCGTGGTGTTGTTTTTCTGTTTTTTATTCTCGAAAAGCGTGGGGAAGCCTCTTGACTGAGGTTGTCTCATTCTATCGTGAGTTCCAAAGTTTGTTTCATTATTTTGTGGCTTATTTCTCTGAACAACAAGGAGAACATATCAAAGTCACTTTTTCGTTTGATATTGAGAATATGGTTGAAATACAGGAAAGGGTCGATACTCATTTTTTACTTTTCTTGAATCAAAATCCGTCAGTCCATCCTAAACAGTTCCCTTTCGGAGAAGATTTGTGGTGCTTTTATCCTAACAATTCTTTGGTCTGGAATCAGTATAAGATACAATATCCGGATTTAGATTTATTGCTGGATAAACAATTTACACTTTGCCTTTCCGGATTTTTGAGTGATACTTATGTGGGAGGCAAAAAGCAAATGGAGGGAGAGAACTTTAATTTGCTGGAGCAAATACAACAAAAAGTGTTTACAGATCAAAATGGGATTAGGCTTGCCAAATGGGGATGTTTGATAGAATGTTTAGCTCAAAAGTCTTTGATAGAGATGGATGTGGATGAACAACTTACAGATGTGATGAATTCTTGATAGCTTTGTGGCAAGAGATGAAAGTGCCTTATATGGGTACATTTCAGTTCTTATTGTGGATAGGAGATTATTTTCTATTTCGTTTCTATGACGAGAATTCTTTGTTTCGCTCTCGGACTTCTTGGATGTTGGAGCAAATAGTATTAGGTGTTGAACGGCTTTTCTGTCAGTTTGAGTATAGAGTGAGGTATGTTGAACCATTGTTTTTATTTCCAGTTGATGTTTGGCGAGATTTAGGTGAATGGTTACTGTGTGTGGAGAAAGTTTGTATATGTGAGTCGGTAAAAAATGTATTAGCTAAGTTATATGCTTTACCTGAAATGGAGTTTTTGTTACATTGTAATTTCCCAAAGAATACTTTGCGTTGGAAATATCGTGAAATAATATTTGTGGATAAATAATAGAGATAGTTTTATGCTATACATAAATTGAATGTTTAATTAAAATTTTGATGACAATGAAAAAGTTAGGTAAGATTAAATTGGATCAGCTTAATAAAGCTGAACTCAGTGAAAAGGAGTTGAATCGCCTTTTGGGAGGAGAAAACTGTTGTTTGTGTGCTTGCGCTGGACCGTCTGGACCGGTTGACAACTTTAATGCAAATGTTGCAGGTAGTCTGTACTCTCCATCGTGGACTGGCGGTACTCATGGATCACATAGCATGTAGGAATAGTAGTAAATAATACAAGTTTGATGTTTTTTATTCTTGCCTTGTTTATAGGAGAATAAAAATTGTATTTTGCAACTGTTTGAATTGTGAAGTAAGTAATTTGTACCGTTATTTTGGAAGTAGTGGAAGTGCATGATATGTGTGTTTTCTACTACTTTCAGAATGAGGTATATTGATGATTGTATTTATGAAAAATTGTTTTTTACTGATAGCTATTGCTTCATTCTTATTAGGATGTAGTGGCAATAAAAAGGAGAATACTTTGCAAGATGAAGAGGGTACTCCAGTTATTAATCTATCATCAGACAATGTGTCTAAGGTTGCTTTACTACCATTGAGCGAAGCTGCTGCGAAAGTGGAGATTGTTTCGTTGGAGGTGACGGACGAATCTCTAATAGGAGAAATTACTAAAATGAAGGTGACTGATTCTGACATCTGGGTGAAACATTATAAAGACAATCATGTCCTCCGATTTTCACGTTCCGGAAAGTTCTTGAATAAGGTAGGCAAAGTTGGACAAGGACCGGAAGAATATATCAGAATGGCTGATTTCTTCGTGGACGAGAACACCAAAGAAGTATATATCCAGACGACAATAGTTGGAGTTAAAGTCTATGATTATGAAGGCAATTATAAGCGGACAGCTGCAAAAACATCTCCGGATGATGTATTTATGACAATGTATTTCCAATTTGCATTGTATGATAACAAGTTCTTTATAGCTCAAAATCTGGCATTTATCAATAAACCGACACCAAAAGATTCGGTATGGTCTTTTGCATGTTGATAGTACTTACCAGAAAAAAAAGATATTCAAAAATCCGGCACATATCGGGCGTGAAGAGGAAATTATGAAGAACGGAATTAATTTCCAGCAGTTTGTTAACTATTGGTTAGAACCTTTTACCAGTATAGATACCTATGGCAATCAGTTGACCTTGAAATATCCGGATACCGATACGATTTATCGTTATGACAGCCCTGCGAATGAGTTGGTACCTCAATATATCATTTCAACCCATGAAGAAAAAGGTGATTATGGGGCGACTCATGTTTGGTTTAGGGAAAGAAGCGCTTTCGATTATTTTTCCATATATTCTTATTATCCGAGTAAGGATAATATCTATCTGTTGTGCAGTAAGGGGGAAACCATTTATACTTATTGTTATGGCAAACAGACTGGAAAAGTGAAAGTAAAAGAGCGAAAATCCGAGATTACGGAACGAATGCTGGGTAATCACACCCTTCGTAGGCTGGAAGGTGCTAAGTACTTTATCTTGGATAATGATTTGTGTGGAGGGTCGTTCCATGTAGATTATCGTTCACAAGGAAAGTATTGGATAGATGTACTTATTCCGAACAGTGAAGACAACTGGATAGATATAGACGAGATGAGAACTTCTGACGTAAAGGATGAATCTCTAAAAGCAAAATTCATCCATACTTTGGAGAATGTAGAGGAAGAGAGTAATCCGATATTGGTAATTGCTACATTAAAATAGTAAATGATGGATAAGTCTTTTTTGATAACTACTGGGAATCAGCATCAATATGTATATTCGGATGCTTTGTGCTATTTTCTTTATGTGCCGGAAGAAATGGCAACTGTAATGGAACATATGGATGCATCACTTGTTGATAGAACAAATTATTACGAACGTAAACTGAAATTTCTGAAAGAACATTGTTTTTTTGAAAAGAGAGGGATAACATTTCAAACAGATTATAGTGAAGAATTGGTAAAACGAAACCTTGCAGGGTTGCGGCAATTATTGATTGAAGTAACTGATAGGTGTAATTTGGAATGTAAGTATTGTGGTTATGGTGAATTTTATTCTAAGCTGAATTCAACTTGCAAATGCAACAGAATTCTGATTAATAATTTGTTTAAATATTTCGTTTGGCGTGAGGTATCCAAGTCTTTTACGAGGTCGATTATTGAGTTTATTTTCAATCCACTTAATCTGTTTGTTGGTTACTTCACTAAAGTCCTTACCCTTTGGGATATACTGCCTGATAAGCCCGTTGGTGTTTTCATTGGCACCACGTTCCCATGAGTGGTATGGTTTGCAAAAATAGAATTTTATTTCCAATTTTTGCGCAATTTCCTCGTGCTTTGCAAACTCCTTTCCATTGTCAGCCGTAATTGTGTGTATTAAGTTTTTCACTTTCCGCAGTGCCCATACTGCAATCTTAGCTACCGGGATGGCTTCTTTTCCCGACAACTTGCGTATCCAGACCCTGCTTGTTGCTCTGTCGTTAATGGTAAGAATGGCACCTTTGTGGTTCTTACCAATAATTGTATCTATCTCTAAATCACCAAATCTCTCCTTCAGTTCCACTATCTCGGGACGCTCATCAATATCCACCCTGCCTGGGATAAATCCTCGCCCTGCATTTTTAGAACCACGTTTGGCATACCTGCGACCTTGTCTGCGAAGATATTTGTGCAGTTTGCCACCCCGCCGCTTATCCTCCCAAATCCAGCGATATATCGTTTCGTGAGATACCATCGCAATTCCCTCCAAGCGGCTCCTGCCGACAATCTGCTCCGGGCTGAATCCTTTCTTCAACAGCTTTATTATCCGTTTTCTCATTGCCGGTGTAAGCACTTCCTTGCGATGTTTTTGCTGCTTGCGCCTGTCTGCTTTTCGCTGGGCAAGCTCCATGCTATAGCTACCACTTCGGGCGTCGCAATTGCGCTTTATCTCCCTGTAAACAGTGCTTTTATCTACTCCGATAGCTTCCGCTATTGCTTTTTTGCTCATCGGTATTTGCAACATCATAGAAATTGCATACCTTTGTTCCTCGGTTATATGTTTGCTCATCTGCAACTTTTTTTCTTTGGACGGACAATTAAAGCAAAGATAGCAACTTTATCCATTCAGAGTGAGAGAAAGGGGGACATTGTCTCTCTTTCCTCTCTGAAAAATAAATGTTTTTATTGCTTATTATCCGCACCCAAAAAGTTGCATTTATAAGTTGAACTCAAGTAATTATGACCGGCGAGAAACAGGTGACCAGGCTTTTGAAAACGTAAAACTATTGGTAGATTATTTGACTAAACTATGGTGTTCTGATTATAATGTTTCTCATAAAAATGAGATTACAATTGGATTTTATGGCGGAGAACCTCTGCTGAATATGAAACTGGTGAAGGAAACAATTGCCTATATTGAGAGTTTGAATTTGCCTTCTTTGATTTTTAATTACAATACAACCACGAATGCTATGCTACTGGACCGGTATATGGACTATTTGGTGGAAAAGAATTTTAGTATTCTGATTAGTTTGGACGGGAATGAGGTGCAATCTGCTTATCGGGTAGATAAGCATGGAAATTCGTCTTTCTCACGTGTAGTCAGAAACGTAAAGAAACTGCAAGAAACCTATCCGGATTATTTTGAAAAGAAAGTAAATTTCAACTCTGTATTGCATAACTTGAATTCTGTTGCAGAATGTTATTATTCCATCAAAGAACTGTTTGGGAAGAATCCTCGTATGGCGCAGCTAAATACTACTGGGCTTATTCCGGAACGTGTTGAAGAGTTTTCTAAAATGTTTAATGATAGAGTGAGGAGCTTTGATGAAGTAGTGCAACACGAGGATTTGAAGTATACTTTCATTAAGGATGGCAGCCGTTCCGTGAGCTATCATTCGATGTTGATGCGATATGGTGGTAATCGTTATGCTACTTATTTGGATTTGTTTGATACGGGGTGGGAAGACCGATACATTCCCACAGGCACTTGTCGCCCTTTTGAACGCAAATTATTTTTGACAGTTCGTGGAAAAATTCTTCCATGCGAAAAGATTGGACAAGAACATGCTATTGGATATCTGAAGGATGGAAAACTGAATTTGGACTGTGCAGCTGTAGCTAAATATTATAGTTCGATGTACGAAAGGTAGTAAAAAGCTGTCGACACTGTTATTTAAAAAGGAGCTGCGGTCAGTGCTTGTTTTTGTTGAAGGAAAAGAATGGGCAATTGATATGTCCCGGCATACAAACGGATGCTAAGTTGAAAGAGGAGTTTGGGATTTTTTTAACGTATGCTGAGAATTATCCGAATCATTATGAGGAGTTGTTATCTTCTATTGTAGTCGATTAATTGAAAAAGGAGTAAATGCAATGAATTATTTATTTTATTTGGAGCCTTATGCGTTTTTGTTGCGTAGTAATGACAAAACAGTAGTTTATAATACTCTGAATGCAACTTATTTGATTTGTCCTGATTATCCGATTGTACAGTTGATTATTGAACAGTGGCAAAATCCGACGAATGGGTATAGTGTTTTGTTGGATAAGGAAATGATGGAAAACGAAGTTGTAAGACATTTTGTTGAGGCTGTAAGAGAATTGTTTTCGGGTGATTGTATAGAATATGACGGGAAATTTCCTAAGCCTTATATCTTTCAGCCAACTTTGTTCTTGAATTCAGATATACGTGTCAAAGATGAGGAAAAAAAAGCCTCTTTGGGAAATCGTGTTATGGAAAACCTTAATGAAGTAAATCTGTATTTACCGGCAACGTGTGAGTTGGAGTGTCCGGCTTGTACTTCTTACTTCCATCAAATAAATCACTGTACTGTTCACTCCGGTGATGGACTGAAAACAGACGATTATCGTCGATTAATACGCCAATTCTTGATGAATGGCATTAAACGGATTAATATATTTGCAGGAGGAAATCCGAATAAAAATAGCTATGTTAGGCAATTGCTTCCTGACATGGAAAAATCAAAGGTAGATGTGCATTTGTATTTGGATAATACATTCTTGTGTAGTGAATATGAAGAATTGGTGCAACAGACCAAATGTGTTTTAGAAGTTTTAGTCCATGCTGAAGGTTTTGGTAATCAGCTGACTGAAGATATGCAGAAGTTCCCGTACGATAGAGTGAAGTGAATTTGATAGTATCCAATGAATCTGATATGGAACGTATAGAAAAAATGGAGATACCTGCAGAAACGGTAGTTCAAATAAAACCTTTTTATACAGCGGAAAATAAAGATTTCTTTAGAGAGTATGTCTACTTGGATATGCAAGATATATTGGCTGCCCCTATTGATAGAAAAACGATATTTAGGCATCGGACTTTGAATGATAATTTTTTCGGTAAGTTAACAATTTATCCTTCGGGAGAAGTCTATGCCAATGTGAATTGCAGTGTATTAGGAAATATACAAGATTCATCTTTAAAGGAACTTCTCTATAAAGAAATAACAGAAGGAAATGCTTGGCTTAGAATTAGAGGCAATGAAAAACCTTGTAACCAATGTGTTAATAGGGATTTATGTCCTCTATCTCTAATTATGAGCTGGTGATAGGAAAAAACAATTTATGTAATATACCAATTGAATAAGTGGACGTATTCCCATATTATCGTCAGCTTGATGCCATGGATTGTGGTCCTACTTGCCTACGTATGATAGCTAAGTTTTATGGTAAGAGCTATTCTTTGCAGACTTTGCGTGCCCGTTCTTTTATTTCTCGCAATGGTGTTTCCATGTTAGGCATCAGCGATGCCGCTGAGTCTATTGGTTTCAGAACGTCCGGAGTTCGTGTCTCTTTTGAACAATTGGCGGAAGATGTTCCTCTGCCTTGCATTTTGCATTGGAATCAGAGTCATTTTGTGGTTTGCTATGATGTTAAGAAAAAGAAAGGGCAATACTCGTTTAGAATAGCAGACCCTGCAACTCAGTTGGTTACGTATAATGAACTGGAATTGAAGCGATGCTGGTTAGCTACCAAATCGGACGGAGAAGAGAAGGGGACTGCACTTGCACTGGAACCCACTCCTGACTTTTATAATGGTGAGGGAGAACCGGAACTGAAAGAAAGAGGGTTGCGTTTTTTCTTCCGTTATCTGACTCCCTATAGGAAAGAGTTGTTTCAGCTGATATTGGGCATGTTGGTGGTGAGCTTACTTCAGCTTATCCTACCTTTTCTTACGCAAGCTTGGTGGATGTGGGTATCAGTGACGGAAATTTGAGCTTTATTACCTTAGTGCTGGTTGCGCAGATTATAATCTCGGTATCACAACTATCGGTAGAGTTTATCCGTAGCTGGATATTGTTGCATGTGAATACGCGTATATCCATCTCCCTTATTTCGGACTTTTTGGCAAAGTTGATGAAGTTGCCGCTTCATTTTTTTGATACGAAGATGGTGGGAGACATTATACAGCGCATTGGTGACCATGACCGTATAAAGAATTTTCTGACAGGTTCTTCTATTAGTACGCTCTTTTCCTTTGTCAGTTTTTTCATCTTTGCTATTGTACTTGCTTACTACAATTTGGTGGTATTGGGAATCTTTCTTTTAGGTAACAGCTTGTATATTGCCTGGATACTTGCTTTTATGAAATATCGCCGTGAATTGGATATCCGTCGGTTTGCACAAGCAGCCGGAGAGCAGAGTAACCTTGTGCAGATGGTGACCGCTATGCAGGAAATAAAGTTGAATAACTGCGAGACACAGAAGCGCTGGCAGTGGGAGCGTATTCAGGTGAAACTGTTTAAAATCAGCGTAAAAGGGTTGGCTTTGGGGCAAGTACAACAAGTAGGTTCTGTATTTTTCAATCAGACCACGAATATTATAATCTCGTTTATTGCGGCAAAGGCGGTGGTGGAAGGGGAGATGACACTGGGTATGATGATGTCTCTGACTTATATCATCGGTCAGCTCAGTGCGCCGGTCTCTTCTTTTATAGGATTTGCGCAGCAGTTTCAGGACGCCAAGATAAGTCTGGAACGGCTGAATGAGGTACATGGGAAACCGGATGAGGAGCAGGATATTGCTTCCAAATTGTCTGTTTTGCCTGAGAAGCGGGAGCTGAGAATGGAAAATGTGTGCTTCAGTTACGATGGAGCGGATAGAGACTATGTGCTGGATAATGTCTCTTTGGTGATTCCCGAACATAAAGTGACAGCTATTGTAGGTGCGAGCGGGAGTGGAAAGACTACTCTGGTGAAACTGATGCTTGGTTTCTATTCGCCCAATAAGGGGGCTGTGAAGGTGGGTGATGCTTCGTTGGAGAACATAAATCCTCATTTGTGGCGTGCCAAGACGGGAGCGTGATGCAAGATGGTTTTATCTTTTCGGAAACCATTGCGCAGAATATTGTTGTGGGAGAGGAGCAGGTTGATGTGGAGCGGCTACGTCACGCCGTGACGGTGGCCAATATCCGTGATTTTATAGATTCTCTTCCATTGGGATATAACACCAAAATCGGTATGGAGGGGAATGGTATCAGCCAAGGGCAGAAACAACGTTTGCTGATAGCACGTGCTGTGTATAAAAATCCGGAATTTCTTTTCTTCGACGAAGCCACAATGCCTTGGATGCAAATAATGAAAAAGAGATTATGGAACATCTGCATGAATTCTATAAAGGAAAAACCGTGGTGGTAGTGGCGCATAGGCTCAGCACGGTGAAGGATGCCGATAAGATTGTGGTACTGGATAAGGGATGCATTGTGGAGGAAGGTACCATCGGGAACTGACGGAGCGGAAAGGACTATATTACCGGCTGGTTAAGAACCAGTTGGAATTGGGTAGTTAATGAATGGAGGAAGAAAAGAAATATAAAGATATAGAACTCCGCAGTGAAGAAGTGCAGGAGGTGATGAACCATATCTCTCCCTGGGTAGTAAGGTGTGGAATCACTGTCTTGGCGTTGATTTTGCTGATGATACTGGTTGGTTGTTGGATATTCAGGTATCCGGACACCTTGGCGGCAGAGGTGACTCTGGCTACGGAAGAGCCTCCCGCCTTTGTGCTGTCACATGCTACGGGGAAGCTGGATACACTTTATGTGAAGAATGGGAGTCTGGTGAGTACGGATGCGGATTTAGGAGTGATTGGCAATGCTGCGTCTTCTGAAGATGTGCGTTTTCTTAAGGAGAGGATGAAAGCCTGGGAAGCGCAAGATTATGACTGGCGGGAAGGGGTGGAGTTTTTTGCCGGCAGGCGCTGGCAGTTGGGGGAACTGCAATCGGCTTTTGCAGCTTTCATTACTTCACTTACAGAATATGCACGTTTTATGGAGTTGGACTATTACGCTCGGAAACTTCGTTTTCAGGAAAAACAACTGGGTGGACAACGCTCCTATCTTCGGTTGGCAGAGCGGGAATATGAGTTGATTGATAAGGATATAAAGCTTGCCGAGAGTATGTATATCCGTGATTCTATTTTATATGTGCGCAAGGCGATGATTGCTGCGGAATTTGAGGAGTCTGGAAGCAGATATTTGCAAAGTTTGCGTTCTAAAGAAGAGGTACGTATGAGTTTGCTTCAGGCAGAAATGCAGTTGGTGCAACATGAGGAGAATATGTTGGATATACGTAAGCAAGCATACGATGAGGAACAGAGTCGTCGGACTGATTTAAAGAATGCCATAGGGCAGTTAGCCGCGCAATTGAGTGCATGGGAGCACTCTTATTTATTGAAAAGTCCGGTCAGGGGAAGGTTACTTTTATGACGGTTTGGAGTCGTAACCAGAATGTGAAAGCCGGTGAGACGGTTTTCACGATTCAGCCATCCGACAGTTCAAGGGTGTTAGGTAAGGCTCTACTTCCTTTGCAGGGTTCGGGTAAGGTACATGTGGACAGCGGGTGCATATACGTCTGAATAATTATCCCGACCAGGAGTTTGGCTATGTAAAAGGGCAGGTTGCAAGTATCTCTCCTGCTCCAACGGAAGAGGGAATGTATATAGTAGAAATAACTTTGCCTGACGGCATGCAGACCAACTACGGCAAACAGCTGCCTGTTTCGCGTGAGTTGAAAGGTACGGCAGACATTATCCTTGCTGACAAGAATGTATTGGAAAGGTTGTTGGCTCCGTTGAGGAAAGTGGTGGAATATGAAAAATAGTTCTATGTAAATTTCGTAATTCATTTGTTTTTAGTATGTTTGTGCTATTCGTATATATAGTATGAAATACTAAGGAAGAGAATGTTCTTAATGAAAGTATGAAAAGAAGAGTTAAAGCATTGACTGTTGTTTTGGCAATATGTCTTATAACTGTTTTTATTCGATGTCAGTCGAATGAAACTCCTATTCAGCAACTTATAGTTGTTGTGAATGGGGATTCTATTGAGATGGTTTTTGTGAAAGGAGGTACATTTATGATGGGATGTACAGATGAGCAGGGATGTGACTGTGAGGATAACGAGAAACCAGCACGTAAGGAGTCGGTATCTGATTTTTACATAGGAAAATATGAAGTTACTCAAAGGCTGTGGAGGGCGGTTATGGATACTGATTCCATTTTGCCGTTTAATGGGGGATGCGAAGATTGCCCGATGGAAAATGTAAGCTGGAAAAATGCGCAGGAGTTTATCGGTAGATTAAATGCTATGACCGGTAAAACATTTCGTCTTCCGACTGAGGCCGAATGGGAATACGCAGCGCGTGGTGGACACAAAAGTAAGCACTATAAATACAGTGGCAGCAATCAGGTAAGTGAGGTGGCTTGGTATGTTGGGAATTCCTCTGGCGGACAATATGGAGAAGCTGGAACTACCCGTCCGGTAGGTCTGAAAAAAGCAATGAATTGGGATTGTATGATATGAGTGGCAATGTTTGGGAGTGGTGTGGTGATTTGTACACTAAAGAATACAAGCAAGGTGGTAAGTCTATCCATCCGGGATGGCCTTTTGAGGGTACTTATCTTTTTTTCCGCCGAATATTGCGAGGTGGAAGTTGGGGAGGAACAGCAAAGGGGTGTCGGGTGTCGTACATTGATTACGACATTGAGAATTATAGTGACGAGTATGGAGGTTTTCGCCTTGTGATGGAGCCGGAATCGATTAAATAATGTAATTAATGATGATAAGTGATATTTTACTACTTTCAGAGTAATGAATAGAAATGGTATGAGATATATGTGGAAATTCTTTTTATTATTGATGTTGGTTGTAACTTCGTGTTCCGAAAAGCAGATTGATGGCAATGTAATTAATGTTGCGGAAGCAATGAGTAGATTGTCAGAAGGACAATCTGTACAAAATTTGTTTTCCAGCATAAGTTATATTCCTTTGGAGACTAATGAGCAGGCTATTATAGGAAAATATCCGGAGTGCATAATTATGGATAGTGCGATATTGGTATCTTCTGTCCATCAGAATCTGAAGCTTTTTGACCGTACTAACGGGAAGTATATTCGGGATATTGGACACGTAGGTACTGATCCGGAAGGATATGCAAAGGATTCATGGGGGAAAGTGAGCTTTTGGGCTGATGCGGTTCGGAGAACCGTTTATCTATTGGGATGGAATAATGATTTCCTACTATATGGATTTGATGGGAAATATAAGGATAGAATTCGATTGCAAGATACAGTCAATTGTATTCTGTCCCAAAATTACTATTTGATGGATGCGGACAGAATTTGGGGACATAATAAAATGAAACTCTCTCCGGAGACGCCATCAGTCTTTTATATGGATAGAAATACGATGTCATTGACCGGTATTGCTACATGGAATTCAGCCCTGCTTCCCATGGATGAGGTTTTGTCGGTTTCAAATTTGTTGGGGGGCAATGTTGCTTATGGAGGTGACTTGGCAATGGCAGAATTTGTTGGTGACCGGAAATATTATACGGCAATCAATAGCCCTTCGTTATGGAAATCTAAGGATGCCATCCGAGTGAAACAAGCTTTTAATGATACTATCTATACTATTTCAGAGCAGGGACTTACTCCATATCTGGTTTTTGAACTGGGTGAGTGGCACTGGAATGAGCAGCAGCAATTGGATGTAGAAGGATGTGATAAAAAAATAGCCATAGACTATATTCTGGAGAATGCAGAGTACATCTATTTCCATTTTCATACAAGCTTATATTTAGAAGAAGTCAGTCATATTGTGGATTTTACCATAAGGAAAAGAAAACTGTTGTTTGCCAAAAGGGTGATAGCTTATTTGATAAAATGAATAATCAGCATATCCAAATCAGGGGAGTCACTTCGGATGGACATTTTTTTGCTTTGTTACAACCGGATGAACTCAGTGATGATAATCAACGGAGAATGGGAGTAGAAGAGGAAGGTAACCCTATTATGGTCATGCTTTATTAAGTACTTATTCCGTCGTCTTCCCCCTTGCATCCAAATACCCTCTTTTAAACATATCCACGAACAGAAAGAATAGTGACAAGAGCAGTGGCCCGAAGATGACACCCATGAATCCGAAAAGGGACAAGCCGATTACAACTCCGAAGACAGTGATAAGCGGATGAATGTCTGCCATTTTCTTCTGGATGATGAAGCGTATCAGGTTGTCGAGCTGTGAAATGACTGCACCGCCATAGATGGCCAGGCCGATAGCTTGAACCAGTTGCCTATCAATGCCATGTAGACAGCTATCGGAAACCATACCAGCGCTGTTCCTACCATTGGGATGATGCTGGCGAAGCAGGTCAGGAAACCGGCGAACAAGATGTTGGGAGCACCGAAAATCCAGTAGCCTATCATGGCTACTCCTCCTTGTATGACGGCGAGTAAGGGGATGCCGATGGCATTGGAGCGGACAATCATGTTGATTTCGTGGATGACGTTTTGTGTATTGTCATCGTTGAACGGCAGTAGGTCGTTGACGTACTGTTCCATCTTTTTGCCCCCTATCAGCATGAAGTAGAGTACAAAGACCAGTACGAAGATGTTGACGGCAAAACTGCTGATACCTCCCATGATGGCTTGCCCGATGCGGGGAAGAATTGAAATGACGTATGCCACCGTGTCTTTCCCCAAGATATAGTAGCCGGTTTTGGCTTTAATGATGTTGGCCGCTTCTTCGAAAGGAGCTATAATGGCTTGCGGGTCCAGATTGATGTTTTGAAGATTGACCACAGCCAGCCATACCACCAGCCCAAGTGGAACCAGAAAGCAGAGAATTGCCTCTGCCGTAATGAGGGTGGCAGCTATGCTGCGCTTCATTTTCCGCTTGTCGGAAAGGTACATCATCTGCTTTCTCACCAGGATATAGATAGTCAAGGCTCCCAGCAGACCGCCCATGAATGGGGCTATTTGTCTGAAAAGAATGATTCCCAGCCCGATAATGATGGCTATCAATGAATATTTCCAGTATTGTTCTTTTGTGCTCATAAAGTTCCTGTATTTCTTAGTAAAGAAACATAAAAGAAGTTGAAAAGGTTTGGAAATTGTGGCCGGAATTCAATATTTATCCTTCGTCCAGCCAGCCTAACCCCTGGCGTATGATTTCCGGCTCCCCATTGGTGCAATCCACTACGGTAGAGCCTTCCGTACCGCCGATACCGCCGTCTATTACCAAATCGACAATATCACCGAATTTCTCGTCAATCAGTTCCGGGTCTGTGCAGTATTCAATGTCCTCATTGTCCTCATGCGGCAATGTAGTTGTCATGATGGGAGCATCCAGCAGGCGGGCTATTTCCTGAATGATGGAATTGTCCGGCATACGGATGCCGACCTCCTTACGGTTGCGGAATATCTTGGGCAGACGGGTGGTGCCGTTCAGAATAAAGGTGAAGGCTCCGGGCAGATTACGCTTCATCAGCTTGAAAGTGGCGTTATCTACTTTGGCGTATTCGCTTACTTTACTCAGGTCGTAGCAGATGATGGAAAGATTGTTCTTCTTGGGGTCGATATTCTTGAGGCGGCAGATGCGCTCGATGGCGCGCTCCTTCAGTCCGTGGCAGCCGATGGCATACATGGTGTCGGTAGGGTAGATAAGGATACCACCGTCATTCAGTAGGTCGACCACCTGCTGCAGGTCGGCGGGATTGTTATTTTTTTCATAAAGTTTCAGAAGCATGGCAGAAATGGATTTGAGTTTTATATTACATGCAAAAATAGATAATAATCGGCTTATAAACAAGCAATTCACCTTTTTAGCATCTCTTTCTCCAGTTTCTTTATCTTCTTCCAGGCCTCTTTGAATTTGGGACAGAGGGTGACGGCTTTCTCATAGTTTTTCATGGCCGCCTCCTTCATGTCATGCTTCAGGCATTCGTCACCCATAAGGATGTATTCGCGGGCATACTTCACGAGGGCTTTCTCTTTCTCCAGTGCTGCTTGTTTCAGTGCACGGTTTTCCTCTTTCAGACGTTGATGATGTTCAGCTTCCGGCGGATGAGGCGCTGCACGTTGGGCTTCTCGATGTCGTAGCGGGAATGGATGGCTTTGAAAAACTCATCCAGGAAGTGCCGAAGTCCCCTTTGTCGAAGGCTTTGGCGGCGGCAACGTATTGAACGTCTGCCTGTGCTTGCTTCAAGGCACGGTCGATGGCGGTGCGGTTGTTGAAGCGTTCGGAGAAGCTGACAATCTCCGGACGCACGAATACATCGGCACGGCTGATGGGCTTTTTCAGCTGGATGCTTCCAGCGAGGTGCAGCGGCTGAGGCTACGTATGCCTGCCCACCGGCAAACACGCCGCCGGTAAAGTCGATGACTACCCGGCTGAAGGTCAGCCCTTGGCTCTTGTGGACGGTGATGGCCCATGCCAGGCGCACGGGATATTGTGTAAAGGTTCCCAGTTCTTCCTCTTCAATCTGTTTCTTTTCTTCGTTGTATTTGTAGCGGATGTTTCGCCACGACTCTCGTTTGACGTCACATTCCTTGCCGTCGTCGGTGATGACGTAGAGGGTCTCTTCGATAGGGTCGAAGCCGCTGATGACGCCGATGGTGCCGTTCACCCAGCGGCGGTCGAAGTCATTCTTGATGAAGATGATTTGTGCGCCCGGTTTCAGTACCAGTTCCTGCGAGGTGGGGAGGCTGCTTTCGGGAAAGTCTCCCATGATTTCGCCGTAGAAGGTGACCGGGTCACCGGGAAGTTCCGCCAGTTTTTTGTCGTTGATGTAGTCCACATTGTCACGGCGGGTGGCGAGGGTGATGTACATGTCGGCTTCCGATTGCTCTATTTGGGTGCCATAGCGGGTGTTGAGCAGCTGAAGTTCGGCAGAGCCGACGGTATTGTTGCGGATGTGGTCCAGCACATGGATGAACTTGCTGTCTGTTTGCCGGTATACTTTCTGCAGTTCGATGGAGACAAGGTCTATCTGGCCGAATACCCTGGCAGAGAAGAAATAAGGGGTAGGGTAGAATCGGTTCAGTATCTCCCGTTCATCTCCTTTGACGACGGGTTCCAACTGGAACACATCGCCCACCAATAATATCTGTTTGCCGCCGAAGGGTTCGCGCAGGTTGCGGGAATAGACGCGCAGGATGCGGTCTACGGCGTCGATGATGTCGGCGCGTACCATGGAAATCTCGTCGATGATGACCAGTTCCAGTTCTTCCAGTAGTTTGCGGTGGGGTTTGGTGTATTTGAAAAATTCGTGGATGCGTCCCCGTTGCAGACTGAAGTTCGGGTCATCGGGCAGCAGGGGGTAGAAGGGCAGTTTGAAGAAGCTGTGCAGGGTACTGCCTCCGGCATTGATGGCGGCTATGCCGGTAGGGGCAAGCACTACATGCTTTTTCTTCGTATTCGCGCAGATATATTTCAGGAAGGTCGATTTGCCCGTACCTGCCTTGCCCGTCAGGAATACGGACTGACGGGTATACTGAATGAGGTTCAAGGCATCTTGAAACTCTTTGTTTTGTGTATCGGGAACGAAGCTCAAAAGATTTCAGATTTATGATGGATTCCCGACTATGCCGAAATATTTCAGGGCGTTGGCGATGCCGTCTTCATCAACAGAAGTGGTTGTGTAGTTACTGGCAGCTTTTACGTCGTTATTGGCATTGCCCATGGCTACACCGATACCGGCATGGCGCAACATGCTGATGTCATTTCCTCCGTCGCCGAAGGCCATGGTCTCTTCCAGCTTGATGCCGAAGTGGCGGATAATCTGGTCGATACCGTTTTGCTTGGTGTTTCCTTTGGCTGTCACGTCTACGAAGGCAGGATGCCAGCGGCCCATCTCGCAGTGGGGGACGGAGGGCAGGATGATTGCTTCTTCCTCGGCGTTGATAAAGGGAGTCAGCTGGAAGAAGGCTTTGTCGGCATGGCTGTCGGTATAGGGCTTTGCTTCGATGGGGTCCACTTTCAATTGGTGATGGAAGATTTCCTCCACTACTTCGCCGGGCTGGTTCACGCAGATGTCGTGCTCTCCCACCAGGATGCATGGGATGTTGCGTTCGTGGCAGAAAGCTGTCAAGGCATCCACTTCCGCTGTCGGTATGGGGCTTTTGTAGATAACGGTGTCTTCTACAAAGCAATAGGCGCCGTTCATCGTGATGTAGCCGTCTATCAGATTCCGTTCCTGCAAGGCGGACAAGTTGTTGATGATGACGCGCGGACGTCCGGTAGAAATGAAGATATGTATGCCTTTGGCCTTGGCGGCAGTCAACGCTTCAATAGTGGAAACGGGAATTTCGTGGGTCTTGAAGCTGACCAAGGTTCCGTCGATGTCAAAAAACAGAGCTTTTATCATAAGGGGTTCTTTTATCTTGTGCGCGAAATTACTTAAAAAAGCGAAGATATTTCGTACTTTGCGCACAAATAAATGATAAATAACAAATGAAGAAACATTCTTTGAAAGATTGGATGATAGCGGTGCGTCCGTGGTCATTCCCCGCCTCTTCGATGCCGGTGGTGGTGACGTTGGCATATCTGTATTGGATGCAGCAGGACATAAACTGGGTGAACGGCATCTGGCATTGCTGAACATCGTCGTGTTTCACGCTGCCGGGAATACCTGGAGCGATTATTTTGACTATAAGCATAAGGTCGATGCAAGGGATACCTTTGGCGCCAAGACCTTGACCGACGGGATGTTTGCTCCGCGCGAGATATATGGCTTGTCGATGGCATTGCTGGCAGTTGCCCTTGTTGCGGGTGTCGGCCTGCTGTGGCGTACGGGGTTGCCGTTGCTGTACATCGGTATAGCGGCGCGGCTTGCTCGTTGCTTTATCCGCCGCTCAAGTATCGTGCGTTGGGCGATGTCGTCATCTTTTTGGCGTATGCTTGCTGCCGACGTTGGGTACCTGCTATGTGGCTACGGGAGTAGTTGACTGGAATGTCTTGTGGATAGCTCTGCCGGTGGGACTGATTACGGTGGCCATTCTGCATGCCAATAATACACGGGATATGCGTACCGATGCCCGTGCCGAGATTCAGACACTGGCCATGAAGCTGGGAGGAAAGGCGTCGATGTACGTTTATTGTGCCGAAGTCCTTTTCCCTTTTGGCTGGATAGCCGGCTTGATAGCTGCGGGAACTCTTCCTCTATGGACCCTGCTGGTGATGCCGGCACTGGTTCCTGCCATAGGCAATGTACGGGTGGTGTCCCGTTTTCCCGGAAAGGGAGAAAGTGCCATAGCCGGTCTGGATGAGATGACGGCAAAACTCCAGTTGTTGTTCAGTCTGCTGTTCACGTTGTCGTTCGTTGTAGCCGGTTTGCTGTCATGAAGAAGCTGATTTTACCATTCTGCTGGCTGCCGTGCTGTGGACGGTCATGTTTTCGCCTTGGACGGCTCCTTTCGTGAATTTCTGGTGGATGATGACCGGTTCTGCGCTCACGCTGTCCGTGTTTGCCACCTTGTTCAATCCCGGCTGGTGGCGGGAGGTGAAGTGGAGCTTGCCGAATGTCTTGCTGGGAATTGGCATTGCTGTTGCTTTGTGGGGCGTTTTCTGGTTGGGAGACAAGGTGTCATCTTGGATGTTCGATTTTGCCCGTCCGCAGGTGGACTCCATTTATGGGATGAAAGAGGGAGAGTCTCCTTGGCTGTTGGCGGCATTGCTACTGTTGCTGATAGGGCCGGCGGAAGAGATTTTCTGGCGCGGCTATGTGCAACGCACGCTTTCCAAACGCTGGAATCCGAATGCGGGTTTTGTGGTGGCTACTTTGATTTATGCACTGGTGCATGCCGGTTCCTGCAACTTCATGCTGGTCATGGCGGCTCTGGTGGTGGGGGCGGCATGGGGCGCGCTTTACCGTTTCTTTCCGAACCGCTTTGCCGCTATTATCTTGTCTCATGCAGTGTGGGATGTGGCGGTATTTATATTTTTCCCGATATGATTATTATTTACAAAAATAAGGTGGCAGTAATGGATTGTATACTGAGATATATCTATACTGAACCTATTTCAGTATACGACTGAATAGGGCTCAGTATACGACAGAAATAGGATGTATTTATACATGTTGATAATCAGATAGTTGTAAATTCTCTTTCGGGCGGTATAAAAACAAGACAAATTGATGCGTTGAATTAGTGAAACTACAATAAAAAGACAAGCAAATGACTTACAATTTTGATGAAGTAATAGAGCGCCGTGGTACCGACTCCGTGAAATGGGACGGTGTGAAGAGTGTATGGGGACGCGATGACCTCCTCCCCATGTGGGTGGCGGATATGGATTTCCGCACGCCCCCGTTTGTGATGGAAGCCTTGCGGAAGCGTCTTGAACATGAAGTGCTGGGCTATACGTCTGCGTGTGAGGAATGGTATACTTCCATTTGTAGCTGGCTCAGTCGTCGCCACGGTTGGGACGTCACTCGCGAGATGCTGACTTTTGTACCCGGCATTGTCCGCGGTCAAGCCTTCGCATTGCAATGCTTCACCAATCCCGGCGACCGGGTAATGGTGATGACTCCCGTTTATCATCCTTCTTCCTGGTGACGCAACGCATGAAGCGCGAAGTGGTTTACTCTCCGCTCGACCTGAAAGATGGACAGTATCAGATTGACTTTGAGCGTTTCCGTAAGGATATACAAGGATGCAAAGTATTGATTCTCTGCAATCCCCATAACCCGGGCGGGCGTGTATGGACGGTGGACGAATTACGCCGGATTGCTGATATTTGTACGGAAAGCCATACGTTTGTCATCTCCGATGAAATTCATGCCGACTTGACTCTGCCACCTTACAAACACCATCCTTTTGCTACTGTTTCGGGGGCTGCCGCGCAGAATTCCCTCACCTTCATGGCACCCAGCAAACATTCAATATGCCGGGATTGGGAAGTTCGTACGCCATTATCCTCAATGAGGACATCCGCCACCGTTTTCAGGAGTTCATGGAAGCGGGCGAGTTCAGCGAAGGGCACATGTTGGCCTATATCGGTGCGGCTGCTGCCTATATGCATGGTGAGGAATGGTTGGAACAGCTGCTGGACTATATAAAGGGCAATATCGATTTCACGGAGAACTACCTGCGCGAGCATATTCCGGGCATCGGCATGATACGTCCGCAGGCTTCTTACCTGATTTATCTGGACTGCCGGGGATTGGGGCTGACTCAGGAGGAACTGGTGAGACTATTTGTGGACAAGGCACACCTGGCACTGAATGACGGCACCATGTTCGGTGAACCGGGTAAGGGATTTATGCGGCTGAATATCGGCTGCCCGCGTTCGGTGTTGGAGCAGGCGCTGAAGCAACTGGAAACTGCGGTTGCAGACAAATGATAGAAAAAACTATATCTCCTATATTATGAATAGATTACCTTTCCTTGGACTATTGTTTGCGTTGCTGTGCCTTGTTGCCTGCCGGCAGATGAATGAGGCACATCTGTTACATCTGGCAGAAAAACAGGTGAATATGAATGTGGACAGCGTGTATGCCTTGCTGGTACAGATAGAGAGGCCATCGCAACTTTCGGATGAGGAGAGGCTGTTGTATGGATGGCTGAATGCTTATGTGCACTATAAGCGGCACAACTCGATGGCGGAAGATTCCTTGATATTGCCTGCTTCCGATTATTACGTCTTCCGCAACGACACGGCGAAGAATCTGTTTTCCTATCAGTTGAAAGCTGGTACTGGTATTGGCTGAAAGAGCACGAACGGTGTATAGCTGCCATTGACAGCGGCGTAGCTTTGGCCAAGGCGCTGCAGGACACGGGAAGAATGGCTGATATGCTGATTGATAAGGCATACTGGTATGTGTATGTCTGGAAAGATTATGAGAAAGCGATAGAAACTTTCCGTACCGCCATAGCTTTGGACGCAAGAGCCGGAAGCTTCTTCTCTATGGGAATTGCCATGGGGCTGAACAAGAATGATTCTGCATCCTATTACATGGAGCGCAGCATAGAACTGGCAGTGGAGGCAGAAGATACCAGTAAGATAGTGCATTATTTGCGTAACTATGCCCAGATGCAGGCTTACTCTTTTGATGAACCTTCCGGTGCAATAGCTACTATTCGTCGTATGGAGCAGTATGTCATCGACGGTGCAGTTGCGTATGGGAGATCTGGTGAAAGTGGAAGTGTTCTTGAAAGAAGGGCTGCTTGATTCGGCGGAATACTATTTGAATAAGGAGAGGAAACGTGGCGAGGGCCGGAACCGGTTTTTGACGGAAGAGAATATGGTGGCGGTATATAGGGCATTGATAGATTATACACGTCACCGTACGTTTGATGTGCTGGACGTGGCGCGCTATAATGATTCTGTAGCCAATGCTCTTACTGCGTTGCAGAGTACTGTCCGGCGTAAGGACGAGTCGAAGGAGACGCTTTCGCAAGCCAACTTGATTCTGACGGTGGAACGGAAGCAGGCACAACTGAATTTGTTGCTGGCACTGTTGGTACTGGTGCTTGCAGGTGGTGGTGTGTCCCTTTATATCCGTAACCGGCGCAACCGGCTGATTGAAGCGGAAGAACGGGCGGAAACACTGACCCGGTTGCTGGAAGATGCGACCAGGAACCAGTCGAAAGGGGAAGACGGGCAGTTTTTTCGGAAAATACTGTTGCAGCAATTAGGCATGATACGGCTGGTGGCTAAACAACCTACCTCACAGAATCAGGAGCTGCTTCGCCGCATTTCGGGTATTACCAGCCATGAACTGCCGGTAGAGAGTTTGCTGGTATGGGAGGACTTGTATCCTATCATAGACCGGATTTATGATAACTTCTACACAAAGATGGACAGCTGTTTTGGCGATGTGCTCATTGACAAAGAAAAGCAGCTTTGCTGCCTGCTCTGTGCGGACTTCTCGACGAAGGAGATTAGTGTGGTGACACAACAGAGCATTCCTACCATTTACCAGCGAAAGACGAATATCCGCAAGAAACTGGGGATGGGGGAGAAGGAAGGCATCGTAGAGTTTATAGGCAGCATATAGACCGGAAAAGGCATAATATAGACTTTTGTAAAATTAAAGTGTTGATATGTAGTGATTTGTAGTTTTGGGATATAGACTTTTTATTCCTCGATATAGACCGTTTGAGGCATGTTTTACCCCTACCTTTGTATCAGCGAAATACAAGGTGTGAAATATTGAAATCAAACGCATGATGAAAGAAAAACTACTGAACAACGTTAGAAAAAGAGTGATGGTATGGGTGCTTGGCAAGTATGGCAACTCTGCTTCCTGCTCAGACTTACCGGCTTTCCGGTTGTGTGCAGGACGAGAACCGCCAACCGGTAGAGGTGGCGAATGTGCTGCTGAAGCAGGCAAAAGACAGTACCTATATTACCGGTATGCTGACCGACACACAAGGTTGTTTTTCCTTTGACCAGCCACTGGGAGAATACTTGTTGCATATTACCCTTATCGGCAGCGAAGACCTCTACGTTCCCGTTGTGCTGCAAGGAAACAAAAACGTTGGCGAATTGACATTGAAATCTTCTTCCGCCTTGCTGGACGAAGTGACCGTTACGGCCGCGCGTCCCGTTATCAAGCGTCTGGTGGATAGGGTAGTGTTCGATGCACATAATACCATAGCCTCTGCCGGAGGCAGTGCACTCGACCTTCTGCGTGAAGTGCCCGGTCTGCAGGTTGGACAAAACAGTATTGGTATTATAGGTAAAGGGGGTATCAAGGTTTATATCAACGACCGTGAGACGAAGCTGTCGGGAGATGAACTGATAGATTACCTCCGTTCCTATGACGCCTCCCAGATACTGAAGGTGGAGGTGATTACCACGCCTCCGTCCAAATATGATGCCGCCGGAAATGCAGGCATCATCAATATTCGCTTGAAGTCACGTCCCAAAGATTACGTGGGTGGTACGGCTTCCGCTTCCTACAGCGCTGGTGAAAAGGACAATTACGGATATGGCGGGGTAAGCCTGAACCTCAGCAAGGGGCGCGTGTCATCCTCCTCAACGGGGGTACTACGCAGGGCAACTATGAGACGCGTGAGAAGAATTACCGCTATTTTCCGCAGAACACCTGGAACAGCCGTGCCGACTACACCAATTACATGAATAGCTTCTACCTTCAGGGAGGTGTGGACGTATCGTTGGAACGGGACTGGACTGTAGGTATGCAGGCCATCTATAATCACAGTGCTCCCAAACCGGGCAACGCCCTTTCATGGACGGAAGTTTACGATGCCTCTACCGCCGTATTGGATTCTTTGCTGTACTCCAACAGTGACAAGGATACCAGTTCCGACCGCCTCAATCTGAATTTTCATACCGATAAGGCTGGGATGACAAAGGCAAGAAAATGACTTGGGATGTGGATTACCTGCGTGACAACCGGGACGAAAATATGGGCTTTCTCTCGAAAACCCTCCTGCCTGACGGTACGGAGATTCCGGGCACAAACTTCGATTACAACTATCTGCAACATCGCAAGGTAGATGTAGTCTCCTCCGCTCTTGATTTCATCCTTCCTTTTGAAAAGTACAAGATAACGGCAGGTGCCAAGGTCTCCTTTACCAACACTCGCAACGGTATCAATTACGATACATCGGACCCTACGCTGGTGCAGGATGATTATTTCCGTTACAAGGAGCAAATCTATGCCTTATATGCTGATTATAGCCGTGAATTTTCCGAACGTTTTTCCATGCAGTTGGGCTTGCGTATGGAGCACACCCGCACTACCGGTATTTCCGAAGCGAAGGATACGGAGGACAAGCACGACTATACGCGCTTGTTCCCTACTGTCTATCTGCTTTATTCGCCTACAGACGGGCATGCGCTGAACTTCAGTTTCTCCAACCGCATCTCCCGTCCGTCACAGAATATGGTCAATCCTTTTCCGTTCTATCAGAACAAATATACGTATGCCTGCGGACGTGAGGACTTGAAACCCAGCTACACTTACAATGCAGAACTGGGATATACGTTGAAGAACAACTTCAATGTTTCCGCTTATTATTCTTATTCGGACGATGTATTCTTCCAGGTTGTGGACTTGGATGCCGAAACGAATGTGACTTCTTTCCTTTGGGAGAATTTCATGCAGACGCATGCTTTCGGGCTTAACAATTCGTACACTTTCCGTACCAAATGGCTGCAAGCTTACGCCCAGCATGGAGTGAGCTATCGCCGGACTACCTCCAGCGCTGCCACCACCTCTCCCGAGGAGAAAGGATGGGCTTATGACGCCAGTCTGCGCAACACTTTCTTCTTCAATGAAAAGAAGACTCTTCTGGCCACGTTGTCCGGTTCCTATTCTTCCCGTCAGTATCAGGCATCTATCTGATGAGTCCCACTTACAGCGTCAGTGCAGGTATGCTTTACCGGTTGTTGGACAATAAGCTCAACCTCAGCCTGAATGTCAACAATTTGTTTGTCAGCCATTCCAAATTGGAAACCATGTCCAACGGGCTGAAGATAATTGCGACAATCAGTTTGCCTTTGCCAGTTTCCGTATCGGTGTATCCTATACTTTCGGTGGTGATATACGTAGTAAGGGTCAGCGGAACAGTAACGGGGATATTCAGAGGAGGCTATAATAAGAAGTTTATTGCGTGTTGGCAATTGGAAGAAAATATTTATCTTTGTGATACAAGCGATTGTAACAACGATTAATATAAAACTATGATGAAACAGAAACTTCTTTACCTTTTGCCACTCTTCCTATTGTCGGGATGTGGACAGGCTACTTACAAGAATGCATCTCTGCCGGCAGAAGAGCGTGCCGGACTTTTGCTGAAGGAACTGACGCTCGAAGAGAAGGTGTCCTTGATGATGGACAGCTCCAAACCGGTGGAACGCCTGGGCATCAAGCCCTATAACTGGTGGAATGAAGCGTTGCATGGAGTGGCGCGTGCCGGGCTGGCCACAGTGTTTCCCCAACCGATTGGTATGGCGGCATCTTTCTCGCCGGAGACTGTATACGAGGTATTTACTGCCGTATCCGATGAGGCCCGTGCCAAGAATGCCTACTATGCATCTCAGGGAAGTCGTGAACGCTATCAAGGATTGACGATGTGGACGCCTACGGTGAACATCTACCGCGACCCCCGTTGGGGAAGGGGTATAGAGACTTATGGGGAAGACCCTTATCTGACCAGCCGTATGGGAGTGATGGTTGTAAAGGGGTTGCAGGGTACGAACGATGGAAAATATGACAAGCTGCATGCTTGTGCCAAGCACTTTGCCGTACACTCAGGTCCGGAATGGAACCGCCATGAGTTTAATGCGGAAAATATCAAGCCCCGTGATTTGTATGAAACTTATCTTCCTCCTTTCGAAGCTTTGGTGAAAGAAGGAAAAGTGAAGGAGGTGATGTGTGCCTACAACCGTTTTGAGGGCGATCCTTGTTGCGGTAGCGACCGCCTGCTGATGCAGATTTTGCGCGATGAGTGGGGATTTGACGGTATTGTCCTTTCGGACTGTGGAGCTATTGCCGATTTTTACAGAGATTATGGTCATAAGACGCATCCTGATGCAGAGTCCGCTTCGGCGGCTGCGGTGCTGAGTGGGACTGACTTGGAATGCGGTTCGAGTTACGAGGCCTGGTAGAAGCGGTGAAGCAGGGAAAGATTGATGAAAAAGCAGTGGATGTAGCAGTCAAGCGCCTTTTGACGGCCCGCTTTGCCTTGGGTGAAATGGACGAGCCGGAGAAGGTGTCCTGGACCGGCATTCCTTTTTCTGTGGTGGCTTCTGCCGGACACGATTCTCTGGCGCTCGACATGGCGCGCAAGTCAATGACACTGCTTATGAACAAGGATAATACCTTGCCGTTGAAGCGTGGAGGCTGACTGTAGCCGTGATGGGTCCGAACGCCAATGATTCTGTGATGCAGTGGGGAAATTATAACGGTATGCCTCCGCACACAGTCACCATTCTGGACGGAATTAGAAAAGCCTTGGGGACTGATGACCGGCTTATTTATGAACAAGGCTGCGGATGGGTGGAGAGAGCTCAGATACAGAGCGTCTTCAACCGTTGCAAGACTGCCGACGGGAAACCCGGATTTACTGCACGCTACTGGAATAACGTGACTCGTGACGGTGAGCCAGTCACTACTGCCCAAGTGACCACTCCTTTCCATTTCTGTACATCCGGTGCCACGGTTTTTGCTCCGGGTGTGAACCTTACCGACTTCTCGGCTACCTACAACAGCGTATTCACTCCCGACCAGTCGGGAGAGGTGGTCTTTGACATCTATGCTTATGGCTCAGGGAGATTGCGGATAAATGGGGAGGAAGTGAGAGGATTCTCCAATCAGCACGGTGGCAGAAGAGTGCTTATACTTTGCAGGTACAAGCAGGAAAAACGTATGACGTTGAATTGGATTTTGAATATTTCCGTAGCGATGCACAGTTGAACTTTGACCTTGGATTTAAGAATGAAGTGGATGTGAGGAAATCTGTGGAGCGTGTAAAGGATGCTGATGTCGTGGTCTTTGTGGGAGGAGTCTCTCCGAACCTCGAAGGCGAGGAGATGGGTGTTGAGCTTCCCGGATTCAGAGGAGGCGACCGTACTGATATTGAGTTGCCTGCTGTCCAGCGGGAACTGATTGCCGCTTTGCACCATGCCGGTAAAAAGGTGGTGTTGGTGAACTGTTCAGGTTCTCCTATCGGCTTGGAGCCGGAAACCGGGAGGTGTGGAGCTATCCTGCAGGCATGGTATCCCGGTCAGGCAGGCGGTACGGCTGTAGCTGAAGTCTTGTTCGGTGATTACAATCCGGCAGGACGCTTGCCGGTAACCTTCTACCGTAATGTGTCACAGCTTCCTGATTTTGAGGATTATAATATGACCGGTCGGACTTACCGTTACATGACCCAGGAACCGCTTTTCCCCTTCGGTCATGGATTGAGCTATACCTCTTTCTGTTATGGCGCTGTGGTGCTTGGTTCGGATAATATAAAGTCCGGTGAGAAATTGAGATTGAATGTCCCCGTAACCAATACCGGCAAATGTGACGGTGAAGAGGTTGTGCAGGTCTATTTGAAGAAAAACGATGATGTCGAAGGACCGAGCAAGGCATTGCGTGCTTTCAAACGGGTACATATCCCGGCAGGAAAGACGGTCGATGTAGAGTTTGATTTGGGCGATAAAGAGTTGGTGTGGTGGAATCCGCAAAGCAATACCATGTGCGTTTCCGAAGGCAGTTATGAACTTATGGTGGGCGGTAGCTCGCAGACTGCTGGTTTGCTGCGCCGGTCTTTTGTCATTCAGCCTTGATACATCACTGACAGAGTCAAAAAAAGTTTTCCGCTTGAGGGTGAGTTATGGCCCTCAAGCGGAATTTTTATATACTGGGAATACATGTTCTTAATAATCCTTAATACTATATGTTAACTCCCTTGTTTCTTTGTACTTCTCTAATTTTAATTGATATATTTGTGATATCGTTATGATATCAATTAATTTATAGAATATGGAAACAAAAGAGTGTAGTTTCAGTGGTTTCAAGATGAATGGCTTTCTGGCCTTGTTCCTTCATTTGGTAGTGCTTACGGCGGTGATAATCTTTGGGTTTCTCATTTCTGTGCCTACCTTGATCCTTTCGGTGTGTCTGTGTCTGGTATGGTTCATTATGTTTGCCGGCTATATGGAGCTGGAACCGAACGAGGCGCGTGCATGGTGTTCTTTGGCAAGTACAAGGAACATTCAAAGAGACCGGCTTTTTCTGGGTAAACCCTTTCCTTAATAAGAAGAAGCTTTCGCTTCGTGCACGCAACCTGGATGTGGAGCCGATAAAGGTGAACGATAAGATTGGTAATCCTATTCTTATAGGACTGGTATTGGTGTGGAAGCTGAAGGACACCTATAAAGCCATGTTTGAGATTGATTCACAAACAATGGCTGCATCCGCTCCGACAGCGGGTAATGCGAACCAGGTCAGTCTTGGCAATGCGGTGGCCAACCGTATGAATGCGTTCGAGAATTTCGTCATGATACAGAGTGATGCCGCTCTTCGCCAGGTTGCTGGTCAGTATGCCTATGATGATAATGAGGCTGATACGGAAGAGTTGACACTTCGTTCGGGCGGTGAGGAAATCAATGAACAGCTGGAGCAGAAATTGAATGAACGCCTGGCCATGGCAGGTATGGAAGTGGTGGAAGCGCGTATCAACTATCTGGCATATGCGCCCGAAATTGCCGCTGTGATGCTGCGTCGCCAGCAAGCATCTGCCATTATTACGGCACGCGAGAAGATTGTGGAAGGGGCAGTCTCTATGGTAAAAATGGCGCTCCATAAACTTTCTGAAGAAGAAATTGTTGAACTGGACGAAGACAAGAAAGCAGCAATGGTCAGCAATCTGTTGGTAGTGCTTTGTGCGGACGAGGCTGCCAACCGGTAGTCAATACGGGAACGTTGAACCATTGATAAAGGATACGGATGAAAGAGATGGGAGGCATAGGACGGTGGGCTCTTATACTGCTCTTGCTGGGCAATGTATATGGGGGCTTTGCACAAGATGCGAATACTGCGCGCGCGCAGCACATTTATGAATTGTTTGTGGCAGGGCAAGGTGACAGCATCCATGCGGCATTGAACCGGGAGTTGCAGGAGAAACTGGCTCCGGCACTCTTCAATGATTCTTTCCGGCAAGCAGAGAAAATGTTTGGTAAATCCATATCAAAAGGAGAATGGAAGACCGATTCTGCCCAGGGAATTACTATCTATTATTCCGATGTGGAATTTGAACGTTATAATCTCCGCTTTCTAGTGGCTTTTGATGCTGACGGGGCACTGAATACAATCCGGCTAGTCCCTGCACCTGCTGTTAGCACTGCCCAACCGGTAGCCTATGATAAGACAAAAATGGATGAAAGGGATATTACGCTGGGAGCCGACGGCTACAAGCTTCCCGGAACGTTGACTTTGCCCAAGAGGGCAGTCGGTTCGGATGTATGCAGGGTTCCTTGTGTTATTCTGGTACATGGTTCCGGTCCTCACGACCGTGACGAGACGATAGGTCCAACAAGCCTTCCCGTGACCTGGCCTGGGGATTGGCGGAACGCGGCATTGCCGTCGTCCGCTATGAAAAACGGACAAAAGCATATGGTGCGGCTTGCGTTCCTGCCGGTCGCGAACTCGATTATGATACTGAGGCCGTGGACGATGCCGTTGCCATAGTGGAGCAGGTAAGAGCTTTGCCCGAGCTGGCTCCTGACAGTGTGTATGTGTTGGGGCACAGCCTGGGAGGTACATTGGCTCCCCGTATTGCCGGGCGTCGAAAGGTTTGGCAGGTATCATTATCCTTGCCGGACTGGCAAGACCGCTTGAAGATGCTCTTGAGGAACAGTTTTATTATACCTCTTCTTTGACGGATTCTTCAGTCAATGTAAAGGCTCAACTTGATGAACTGAAACAACAGTTGGTGAATGTCAAAAAGCTTGGTACCGAAGAGTTCGATGAGGCAATTCCCTTACCGTTGGGGCAGCCCCGCTCCTATTGGCTGTTTGCCAACGCTTACAAACCAGTGGAGGTTGCCGCTAAACTAAAGCTGCCCATATTTGTTCTTCAAGGGGAGAGAGATTATCAAGTGACTATGGAAGACTTCGGTTTATGGCGTTCCGGTCTGTTGCATTGTAAGAATGCGTACTTCAAATCTTATCCGAAATTGAATCACTTGTTGCAGGAAGGCAGCGGCAAGGCGACTCCGTTTGAGTATAGCCATGCTTCGCCCGTCCCGGCATATGTTATGGATGACATTGCCTCCTTCGTGCGGGGCAAGCAGAATACTCTTTGATTGGTACTTGGTTATATCAAAGTAACTTCAATCATAAATCGTAAATTGTTAAATAGTAAATAAATAGTGGCTAAAAAAGAAACTTCAACCAAAAGCTTTGTCCTCCGTGTGGATGCTGCAACGATGGATGCCATTGAAAAATGGGCAGCCGACGAGTTCCGTAGTACCAATGGACAGCTTCAGTGGATTATCGCTGAAGCATTGCGGAAGAGTGGGCGGATGAAGAAGTCCAAGAATCCTCCTCCGTCTGAAGAGAAAGCAAAGGAGGATTAGTAATAACAGATTCTAAATCGTAGATAATATGATTAATCTTGGTCCTTATTCCGGCAAGAATTGCCCTAATGTCCGTTTCCAACCCACTGTGCTTGACCGTATTCTGGAAGGTACGGCCCTGCTTATCGTGCTCGTTACGTGAATTAGCATTTTAATAGTTCTTTTACCATTTATCCTCCTTTTTCATCTTTATTTGTTGTTATAAATCTGCCATTACCTACTAATGTTACTCTTTCTCTTCTTTTCGCAATTTTTAGGTATTGTTCTCCTTTTTAACTACCTCTACCTTTGCTCCCAACAAAAATTAAGATAAAAGATGAGAAAAATTAACTGGCTTATTCGTTTTATGTTTTTTGCTTTCTGCCAATGCTTTGCAGGCTGCTGAACCTGAAAAAGTTACTTCTGCAGCAGAGAGTACGGAGATTTCAACAGACAAAGAGAAAAAGGAAAAAGTAGCGAATGATGGCGACAACTACAAGAAATTCCGTTTCGGTGGATACGGAGAAATGGTTGCAAGTTTTAAGGATTATGGTATTAACCGTTTCTATGGTGCGCCTGAAGGCAATCCAGACAAACATAGGAATACAATTTCTATACCCCGTTTCGTGTTGGCTCTGGATTACAAGTTCAATTCCAAATGGATACTCGGTGCTGAAATCGAGTTTGAATCCGGTGGTACGGGTACTGCTTATGAACTTGAGAATACGGAAAACGGTGAGTATGAAACGGAGGTGGAAAAGGGTGGCGAAGTGGCTATCGAGCAATTCCACATTACCCGTTTAATTGTTCCACAATTCAACATACGTGCCGGTCACATCATTGTCCCGGTAGGATTGACCAACGCCCATCATGAACCAATCAATTTCTTTGGAACTTATCGGCCGGAAGGAGAGACAACCATCCTTCCTTCTACGTGGCATGAAAACGGACTCGAGTTTTTTGGTTCTTTTGGAAAAGGATATGCCAGCTTTGATTATCAGCCATGATAGTGGCCGGTCTGAATGCCAATGGCTTTGACCGTAACACCTGGATAGCAAGTGGCAAACAAGGCATCTTTGAAGAAGACAACTTTACTTCACCGGGCTATGTGGCTCGTCTGGACTATAAGGGGGTTCCGGGGTTGCGTATAGGTGCTTCGTTCTATTACTGCGCTGATGCCGGTTCCAATTCTGACAAAGCGGATACTTATTCGTCTACCGGTAAGATTCCGGTAAGAATTTATACGGCAGATGCCCAATACCGTAATAAATATGTGGTTGCCCGTGCCAATATGGTATACGGAAATTTGGGTAATTCAGCGAAGCTTAGTGAGGCAAATACCAAATTGTCGAATAAATCTCCTTACAGCCGTATAACCCCCATTGCAAAGAATGTAGTCAGTTATGCAGCCGAGGCCGGTTTGAATATCAGCGCTTTCTTCAAAGGAAACAGGAAAGTTCCGGTTATCTACCCTTTGCACGTTATGAATATTATAATCCGCAAGAAAAGGGAGAGGCCAGCCAGATAATGGAGAAACGTTGTCAGGTAAGCATGTGGACTGCTGGATTGAATTGGTATGCCTTGCCTAATCTGGTGGTAAAGGCTGACTACACTACCCGCCAAATCGGAACAAACAAGGTTTTTGGAACTGGCAAGTATAATAGTGAAAATGAGTTTCGATTGGTATTGCCTATATCGGTTGGTTTGTCAAGAAGTAGATGAATAGTAATCAATTAATTTTATACAGATGAGGAAAAATTTCTTTTATGCGGCAGCTTTGGTATTAGGGCTGGCATTTACGGCTACTGCTTGTAGCGATGATGATGACAACAGTACAGTTAATCCTGCTGACATTGAGTATAACTCGGAGAATGCGGCAAGTTGGCACAACTACATGAGAAATGTGGCGGCTTTGTTGAAGGCAGATGCACCAATCTTTATGATTCTTGGAATACGAGTTATAAGGGTGGGGCAAGTTTTGCAACTTCCTTCAAAGCTCATAATGGTGCCTATAACTTTTCAAGTGCCTGGAACTGTATAGAGCAGGTTATCGACGGTTGTGTTGAAATCTCCAATGAGGTAGGTGAGACGAAGATTGGTGATCCATATAATAAATATATGGCAAACAATGTTACAGAGGCCCTCTATGCTGTTGAGTCATGGTATAGCTGGCATTCCCGTGATGATTATACCAATAATATTTACTCAATCCGCAATGCCTATTACGGCTCTTTGGACGGTAAGGTGAGCGACAAGTCAATTTCAAAATTGGTGGCTGGAGTCAATGCGGAGTTGGATATGAAAGTGTCGGCAGCTATCACTACGGCAGCATCGGCTATTCAGGCTATTCCCCAACCTTTCCGTAATAATATCAACAGTCAGGAAACGGTAGCGGCTATCAAGGCTTGTGAAGAACTGGAAAGTGTATTGGATAAGGAGTTGAAACCTTATATCAGGGACAATAGCACCATTAACAGCAATGAAGCACTTGACCCGATTGTTGAAAATTATGTCAATGTTGTGGTTTTGCCTACCTATAAGGATTTGAAGGAGAAGAATAGTACGCTGTATGACGCTGTGGTGGCTCTTGCCAACAATCCCTCTAACAGTGCTTTTGAGACGGCATGCAATGCTTGGATAACAGCCCGTGAACCTTGGGAGGAAAGTGAGGCGTTCCTATTTGGGCCGGTGGATGAGCTGGGACTTGACCGAATATGGATAGTTGGCCTTTGGACAGAACGCCATTGTCCAGATTCTGAATTCCCAGAAATGGGGCGATTTGGAATGGAGCGAGGGTGATGATGATGCAAAAGTTGAATCTGCCCAAAATGTACGCGGATTCCATACTTTGGAATTCCTGCTTTTCAAGGATGGCAAGCCTCGTACAGTTAAATAAGAATTATTTATAAACAATACTCAAGAAGTAAAGGGGAGGATTTGGAGAATCCTGCCTTTACTTCTTTGGCATGTTTGGATATGCCATTATTAAAAAGTAGATAAAGATGATGAATCGTTTAATGAGATATTCATGTCTTCTCCTTTGTTTGTCGGCAGGTTTGACTGCTTGTGATGATGATGGGATTGACGTGTTGGATATAGAGATTCCTGAAGGATACGCTCTGTCTGCCGGAACGTCCACAATCTTCATGAATTCATCTAAGGCCTATGATTCACCGGCAGACTGGGTGTCGGGTGTTTACAACAGTCGCTTTAATGATGGTGACGGGCTTTACGATGATGTGCGTACGAGTAGCAATGGCATGGGAGGTGGTCTTGGCCCGGTCTATGCGGGGTATTCTTGTGGCAGTTGTCATCGTAATGCCGGCCGTACCAAACCGACGCTGTGGAGTGAAGGTGGATCGGGTAGTTACGGGTTTTCCTCGATGCTGGTTTATATAAGCCGCAAGAATGGTGCGTTTTTTCAGGATTATGGTCGTGTCCTCCATGACCAGGCAATTTATGGAGTGAAACCGGAGGGGAAGCTTTCTGTGGAGTATACTTATGAGACTTTTACCTTTCCCGACGGAGAGAAGTATGAACTTTGCAGACCGGCTTATTCCATATCCGAATGGTATGCTGACAGTATAAAGCCTGAAGATATGTTCTGTACGGTGCGTATCCCGTTGAGACATGTCGGTATGGGGCAAATGATGGCTTTGGAACCTACGGAGATTGAAGCGCTTGCTGCAAAAAGTAATTATCCGGAGTATGGTATAAGTGGCCGTTGCAATTACATTACCGAACGTGGTGTGAGAAGCTTGGGGCTGTCGGGAAATAAGGCTCAACATGCGGATTTGACTGTTGAACTTGGTTTTTCAAGTGATATGGGTGTTACCAATAGCCGCTATCCGGAAGAGATATGCGAGGGGCAGTCCCAGGTGAATCAAGGCAGCATGATGGGGCTTTCTTATGCCCAGTTGGATGTTTCTACAGAAGATATGGAAGATGTTGACTTGTATATGCAGAGTCTTGGTGTTCCTGCACGGCGTAATGTGAATGACCCGCAGGTGATAAGGGGAGAACAGAATTTCTATAAAGCCAAGTGCCATCTTTGCCATGTCACCACGTTGCATACCAAGCCTCGGGGCTCCGTGCTGTTGAACGGTACCCGTTTGCCATGGTTGGGAAGTCAGACAATTCACCCCTATTCGGATTTTTTGCTGCATGATATGGGCTCCGAAATTATGGGAGTCGGTCTGAATGACAACTATGTAAGTGGGTTGGCGCGTGGCAATGAATGGCGCACTACTCCGCTTTGGGGTATCGGGCTTCAGGAAAAGGTAAACGGACATACCTACTTCTTGCACGATGGTCGTGCTCGCAATCTTGTTGAAGCCATAATGTGGCATGGGGGAGAGGGAGAAGCATCGAAAAATCTCTTTAAGAACATGAGTAAGGATGACCGTGATGCCCTGATTGTATTTTAAATTCACTTTAGAACTAATAAGCTTTATATAAAAAGTAATTATGAAGAAATTTTTATATGTCGCCATGCTGGCTGTTTTGCCTTTGACCGCTATGGCGCAACATGAGGAAGATACGGAGAATGGTGTAGTGTCATTGGCCGGAAGAGAAGGTTTTACCATTGAAACAAAGAAAGGTGATTTTGTTTTCAAGCCTTATCTGTTGGTACAAACGAGTGCTAATTTCAATTGGTATGATGATGAAGGCTTGGATAAGGCTTATAACCAAGATAATATTGCCAATTCGGGTTTTTCCATTCCTTATGCCGTACTTGGCTTTACTGGCAAGGCTTTTGGAAAAGTAGCTTTCAATCTGTCCATCAATGCTGCTGCAAGTGGAGGAGCGCTGTTACAGCAGGCGTGGTTTGATGTACAGCTGAAAAAACAATTTGCGATTCGTGTCGGAAAGTTCAAGACTCCATTTTCGCATGCCTATCTGACAACTCTTGGCGAAACACTGCTTCCCCAGTTGCCGGTTTCTCTGACGTCTTCTGTAATTTTGCCTTATTCGTTGAATGCCGTGACGCCTAATATCGGTACGGGATTTGACCTGGGTGTTGAAATTCACGGTCTGGTGGCAGATAAGTTCGGTTATGAAGTCGGCTTGTTCAATGGAACCGGAGCTTCCGTGAATACAGCTTCAAAGACGATGAGTGATGACTGGCATATCCCTTCATTGCTGTATGCCGGACGTCTGACTTATATGCCCAAGGGGGTGATGCCTTCCACACAAGGTAATCCTAACCGTTTGAACGAGGATAAGATATTATTCGGTCTTTCGGGTTCTATCAATGTGGAGAGTGAAAATGAGAGTACCAATGATACCCGTGTGGGGTTGGAATTTGCCATGTTGAAGAACAAGCTCTATCTGGCGGCTGAAGCTTATTATATGAATGTAGGTTTCACCAAACGGCAAAAGATAAATGAATCGTATAGCTTTTTAGGCGGTTATGTGCAAGGTGGTTACTTTGTCGCTCCCCGCCTACAGCTTGCCGCACGCTACGATATCTTCAATCGTAACGGTACGGATGACGACGGTTTCCTGAATATGCCTGCTGTAGGTATGAATTACTTTTTCAGAGGATGCAACCTGAAATTGCAGGCAATGTATCAGTATGTAGCCCGTTGGGGACACGACACGCAGCTCGACCGTGATAATGATAATTTAGGTCTGGCCACTCACTCTGCCACGGTGATGCTTCAATATACATTCTAAATGAAGTCAGGAAAGGATTCGTCTATGAAAAATACATTCTTTTCTTTTTCTGCCCGTGCTTCTTATAGGTCTGCATGCATGCGATGAGGGGAGAATTTATGAGAATGCCGTAGTGGCCACGGGTGAAGGACGCACAGTGAAGATGACAGGCCGGATTAGTGGTGTGGATAAGTGGTCGGGCGACTATAGTGTGGTAGTGGCAGGATTTGATGATGAAAGCGATTATGCCATTGTTTCAAAGGTTGTTCCGGCATCCGAATCGGATAATGATGAAATCCAGTTGACAATGTCCGGCATAACGGATGAGGTGACAACTGTCGAGCTATGTGTAATCAATAAGTTGAGGAAGCGCATTGTCAGTTTGGTGGCAATGGAATGTACTGAAATCGCTGATACTATACTTATGGATGCAGGAACAGTTGATGCAAGTATGTACAATGCCATTCAACAAAAAATATTCAATGCCACTTGTACGGCTTGCCATGGTCTTAGCACCACTCCGGGTGGTGGCTTGAATCTGCTGGAAGGACATAGCCATGCTGATCTGGTCAACCGGGCTTCAACGACGGTGGACGGTAAAATGAGGGTTATGCCCGGCAATGCGTCAGAAAGTGTCTTGCATCTCATATTGGGTACGGACATCAGCTCGGATTGGCGTATAGACCATTCTCAGATGATAACCTCATCTGATATGCAGTCTTTGATTGGCAACTGGATTGACGATGGTGCACAGCCGTAATAATGATGGGCCTTACTGGTAATACCGGTACTTTTTTGAACAACAACGACTAATTGATATTTAATATGAAAAATAAACAACAACAAACTAATCAATTGGAGAATACCTTAACCGAAATCTTTAAATATGAGGTAGAAGCGGGTGTTTCGGAATATCATGTAATGATTCATGCCACCAGACCGGAAGCGACTTATGAAGAACAGCTGAATGCGGTGGTCGACACTTACTGCCAACTACGTGAAAGTGAGCTACAAGGTGCTGTTGCCATCTTTAAACGCTACTTTCTAAGTGACGCCGCCAATCAGGCAGATATGCTACTGGCGCTTTCGGCAGAATGTTCGGATTGTGCACTCTCCGTGGTAGAGCAGCCGCCGTTGAACGGTACAAAGATTGCACTGTGGGTCTATCTGCAGAAAGGTGTGGAAACACAGGTACTTCATAACGGATTGTTCGAAGTGAGACATGGCGCCTACCGTCACCTTTGGGGAGCGGCTCTTTCAATCGTGCCGCCAATTCGGAATACCAGACCCGTCTGCTGTTGAATGACTATGTGATGCAGCTGATGGAACAGGGCTGCAAGCTGGCTGATAATTGCATACGTACCTGGTTCTTTGTACAGAACGTGGATGTGAATTATACCGGAGTGGTGAAGGCGCGTAATGAGGTGTTTGTTACCCAGGACTTGACGGAGAAGACTCATTATATTTCCAGTACCGGTATCGGTGGCCGTCATGCCGACCCAAAAGTGACGGTTCAGATGGATACTTATGCTGTAGATGGTTTGAAATCTGAACAAATTCACTACCTTTACGCACCGACACATCTGAATCCCACATACGAATACGGTGTGAGTTTCGAGCGAGGTACGTATGTGGATTATGGCGACCGTCGCCAGGTGTTTATTTCGGGTACTGCGAGCATCAATAATAAAGGTGAGGTGGTATATCCCGGGGACATTCGCAAGCAGACGGAACGTATGTGGGAGAATGTGGAGGCTTTGTTGAAAGAGGCTGGCTGTACGTTTGATGATTTAGGACAGATGATTGTTTATCTGCGGGATGTTGCTGACTATACCGTGGTCAAAGGAATGTATGACGAGCGTTTTCCGGATACTCCGAGAGTGTTTGTATATGCTCCCGTATGTCGTCCGGGTTGGCTGATAGAGATGGAATGTATGGGAGTCAAGTCTTTAGAAAACAAGGAGTTTGCTCCATATTGATTTTTTACTTTTAATTGATAGCTCTTAATTGAAAAAGTTTCTCATAGCTGTTTATGGTTGTTTGCTGCTCTTACTTGCTGCAACTACGTTTGTAGAGCAGACATACAGTACGGATTTTGTAGAAAAGCATGTTTATCATACGATTTGGTTCTGTTGTTTGTGGGGAGCCCTTGCTGCGATGACTGTTGTTGTGCTTGTAAGACAGCGGTTGTGGCGGCGTCTCCCGACGTTGTTGTTGCATGGCTCCTTCCTCGTGATTTTGGCGGGAGCATGACTACGTTTCTTTGTGGCCGAAAAGGATATGTGCATCTTACTGTCGGCAGTGAGGTGAACTGCTTTTTGGAACAAGACGGCAGGCAGGTTGTAGAGTTACCGTTCACCTTACGTCTGGACAGTTTCCGGATTGAGTACTATCCGGGTACGGATGCTCCTGCAGATTATATCAGCTATATTCACGGTGAGACGCCCGTCTCCATGAACCGTATTCTTTCACGGCAGGGGTTTCGCTTTTATCAGTCTTCCTTTGATGAGGATATGCAGGGGAGCTGGCTGACAGTGAATTATGACCCGTGGGGGATAGGGATTACCTATAGTGGATACCTCTTGTTAGGTGTCTCCATGCTCTGGATGCTGGTCAGCCGGGGCGGAGAGTTCCGCAGGCTGCTGAGGCATCCGTTGTTGAAGAAGGGAGGAATGTTTGTTCTATTGTGCTGTGTCTGGGAAGTGGGGTACATGCGCAGAAGAGAAGCCTTCCGGCACTGGCACGCAAGCAGGCGGATAGTCTTGCCCGTAAGCAGGTGATTTATAATGACCGTGTGGTTCCTTTCAATACCCTTGCGCGCGATTTTGTACTGAAACTGACGGGAAAATCGTCTTATGGAGGCATGACGCCGGAGCAGGTGATTGGCGGATGGCTTCTGCGTCCGGAGGTTTGGCAGAATGAGCCGATGATTTATATCAAAAACGAGGCACTCCGTCGTCTGCTTCATTTGGAGACACCCTATGCATGTCTGGCTGATTTGTTCGACGGTGAGAAGTATCGCTTGCAGAAGTTCTGGAAGGGGAAGCAAGACCATCATCAGAAAATGACTTCTCTGGAAAAGGCCATTGTAGAGGCGGATGAAAAGGTGGGACTGATTTTGATGCTCCAAAATGGTACATTGATTCGTCCTTTGCCGGAAGACGGGAGTGTGGAGCCTGTTTCCGATACTAAAATACAAGCCGAATTGCTGTATAACCGTATTCCTTTCAGCAAATTGCTGTTCATGTTCAACCTTACGGTGGGGATGCTGGCTTTCTTCCGTCTGCTGTATCGCGGCCTGCGCCGTTCGTCGGCATTGTCAGACTCTTCCGGTAGGATTGTAGCGCTCTCTTTCTCTTCGCGTTTGGCAGATACTTTTTTCCCGTTTTCTCTTTATGCGGCGTTTCTCTTTCAGCTCTTCGGGTATGGTCTGAGGTGGTACATCGGCGGGCGTATCCCGTTGGGTAATGGATACGAAACGATGCAGTTCATGGCATTGTGTGCGCTGTTCCTGGCTTGTCTGTTTCGGCGGCGCTTCCCGTTTATGGTGCCTTTCGGTTTTTTGCTGTCCGGTTTTGCCTTACTGGTGTCCTATTTGGGACAGATGAATCCCCAAATCACTCCCTTGATGCCCGTGCTCGTTTCTCCGTGGCTCAGTACGCATGTGTCGTTGATAATGATGTCTTATGCTTTGTTTGCCTTTATGATGCTGAACGGCATACTGGCATTGTGTCTTCGCCGTTCAGCGGATGTTGATGCTGCTCAGCCGATTGCTGCTTTATCCCGCCGTTTTCTTTTTGGGAGCCGGCATTTTTCTGGGTGCGGTTTGGGCCAATGCTTCTTGGGGGCGTTATTGGGCTTGGGACCCGAAGGAAGTATGGGCGCTGATTACCTTTATGGTTTATGGAGCGGCGTTCCATGCGCGCAGCCTGCGCATTTTCCGCAGTCCGTTATTCTTCCATATCTATATGATTGTTGCCTTTCTGACAGTCCTGATGACCTATTTCGGGGTGAACTACATCCTTGGAGGAATGCACAGCTATGCCAATGCCTGATTTGTGGGTGGTTCTACCTATTTATGATGACAGACTTGTTTTATTATACCTAATTTAAGTGATTGCGTACTGTCTGCCGATGCCTTATCTTTGCAACATCAGATTTGAATGAATTAGTTAGTCATAATTACGTAACCACTTTTATGAAGATAAAAGGATCCCCTCGATGTGATATCGTGAAGCGGGGATTGGTTGTATGGCGTGACGGATACTGTGGGTAAGGTTGGATAAGGATACTTGTGGGGCATAAAGAGTCATAGGATGGGGAGGGATGACATAGGGGATGAGCTTTGTCTTCAAGCACAAGATAAACCTTAATCAATAGGCAGAGGGCTTTTCCCGTATGGAGGAGCATACTTTTGCAAGGGATTCATCCGGTTTTTCCCTATAGGCCGCAGCGGTAGGGAAACGGTTGCCGGAAGAATCTTATAGAGAGTCCTTGATGTCGCTCAATTCTACCAGCTTGTTGACAATAGCGTAGATGGTGAGCCCTGCCGGAGAATGTATCTGCAGTTTGCGTGCAATGTTACGGCGATGGGTAATGACGGTATGGATGGAGAGGTAGAGTTTGTCGGCGATGGCTTTGTTGGTCATGCCCTTCACAACGCAGGTGATGATTTCCTTTTCGCGCTGGCTCAGGGTTTCTTGTTCGCTGTCTTTTTCCTCTTCCTCCTCGGTGTGTAGCAAGTGGTTGATTTTGGAGGCGATGACATCTACGTCATCGCACATGGCGAAGTTCTCGTCATATTCCTTCAATATGTTGTTGTCGATGACGGAGCATACCATAGCAATGTACTTGATACCGGATTTTCCGTGTTCTGCCTTGAAGGCGGGCAGGTCGAACCAGCCACCGAAAGTGGGGTTGATGATGATAATGTCTGCCGGATGCATGTGAATGTAGTTCTGCAGCGATTCCGGAGAAGAAACCTCAATAGGGTGTGCATTCAAGTTGGGAATACGCTTCAAAACAGCCGTCAGGCCACTCCGGATGATGACCGAAGTTTCTGCAATGACAATCTTCAAAGAAGTATTATTGTTCATTTTTCAGTTTCCTTTCTATTTGCGCTACGGCGGGAACAAACATATAATCTTCTACCTGGCAGTGGGTGGCAAGGTCTTGTTCGCAGTTGAATATATCGAACAAGACCGCATTCAGGAGATTGTTGTTCTCCTTTTCCGGGTAGTATTTGATGATGATGTTCTTCAGCTCTTTCAGTTTGGTATCTATCTGATTATGTTTGCTGGCAAAAGTGGCAATGTTGTATTCATCCGATAGGTTGCCTTGGAGTAATTGCTCTACATAGGTGAATACGGCCTGGTTTTCATATTCCATGTGGCGGCGTACCTCCTTGGCATATTCATCGAAGAACTTCAGGATGAGGTAGGCTACATCGTTTGTACTGGAACAATCGATGGCTTCGATGAGTTTGCGGCGGATGGCCGGCAGGTTGAAGTCGAGGAAATATGTGTGGGCACGCTTCAGATAATCCATAAGGGCGGGAATGGAAAAATCACTTTCATTGCCGCTGTAAGAGTATTGTTCTTCGCTGATAAGTTGGCTACGGCGAGGAATGTAGGGCAATCGACGCCTTGTGCTTCGCAGACGTCCTTCACGCTCTTGTCTCCGAATCCTAATGACAGTCCGAAGCGGCTCATCACCATTAATAAGGAGTAATTGTCACAGATGAGGTCGCTCATCTTGTCCGTGGAGCGGTACTTATGTTGCTCATTCATTGTATGTTATTGTTTTTAATTCTCTGATTCGTGCGCAAAGTAACGGCTTTTATCCGAGAACTGCAATCACTATTAGTAGGTATTTTGCTTGTCGGGAGACGGTTGGAGACTGGTGTTTGCCGAATAAACTAAAAGCTTTAGTTTTATTTAACGAGAGAAATTAGTTTTTGAACTAAATAATTTAGTTATTTGCGGAAAACAAAGAATGTTATGAAAGGATTGACTGCAAAAGAAGAAGAAATCATGGGCTTTTTCTGGGAAAAGGGACCCTTGTTTGTGAAGGAAATGCTGGCATTCTATGAAGAGCCGAAACCACATTTCAATACTTTGTCCACCATTGTGAGAGGATTGGAGGATAAGGGATTCCTGAGCCATCATACGTACGGCAACACGTATCAGTATTATGCGGTGGTCAGCGAGGAGGATTTCCGCAAGCGGACACTGAAGAACGTTATCAGCAAATATTTCAATAATTCCTATCTCAGCGCAGTGTCGTCTCTGGTGAAGGAAGAGGATATATCCCTGGAAGAACTGAAGCAGTTGATACAAGACGTGGAAAAGGGAAGGGACTGAGATTGTTGAGGCTCTAATAACTCTGGCTTATGAAAAACATCGGATTGGTTTGTTTGCTGCTGGTAAGTATTTGCTGCGGATTGCAGGCAAAGAAAATCGTAAAGGTACCCTATTTCATGGCATGCAATACGCGTAGCATTGAAGTGGAGCAAGTGACGCTTGGAAAAGATACGACCTGGCTGGCGGTGAGGCTTTATGGCATGCAGGGCGATAGGGTCAGGATTGATTCGACAGCTGTGTTGCGGGCATCCGGAAAGGATTACGGATATTTGGGAAATACCGGTTTTGCCAGGGATGAATGGACGCATATTCCCGCTTCCGGTGAAATGACTGCTGTTTTGAAGTTTAGTCCGCTTCCGATGGATACTGAGAGCTTTGATTTTGTAGAGACACCGGACAGTGATGAAGGATGGGTAATTTATGGTATACAGCTCAACGGAGAGAAACCTCGGGTGGATATTCCCGAACGTTTGCGGAATAAGAAACCGGATGAGGTTTTGCCATTGCCCGGACCGGAATTGAATATGGGAAAGACTGTCATAAAGGGGCAGATATTGGGTATAAACCGGAGTATGGAGTGACGTTACGCTACTATGACTCGCCTTGGTTCTTCATGTATTTCACCGGTAAGGACTTGAAGATAGCGGAGGATGGCACGTTCCGTTATGAGACAGAGGTGCTGTTGCCGAGCGGTGCTACGCTGTGGATATCCCGTTCGAAAATAGAATTGTTTCTCGTTCCGGGTGGAGAACTGGATGTCACAATCAATCTGCCTGAAATATTCTATTCGCAAAGCCGTCTTTTAAGCCGGAAAAGGATGGTGTAACGGACAACTGTGTTTGGTTTGAAGGAGACTATGCCGGTCTGAATACCGAGTTGCTGCGGTTCGGTGAAATGAAAAGCTTATCGGGAGCTGATGATTTTTATGCAGATATTTGTGGGATGACTCCGCAGGCATATAAAAAGTATCTGTTCAGGCATTATGAAGATATGCAAAAGAAACTTGTAAAAAACAAGGATATGAGCCAGGCTTGCCGTACTTATATCCGGGCAAATCTGGATATGAATCTGTTCAGCCTTATCTATAATTACAAGAGTAACCTTAGTTATGCCCCGATGCTTTCGGGCAGGAAGGGGGTGAAAAGGGCGGACATGACGGTGGACAGTACCTCATACTTCAAGGAAATACTGCAACTGGATATTCTGCATACCCCCGAACAGAAATATTACAATTATTATACGGACTTTGTGAAGACCGCTACCGGAATTTCCGGGATAAGTTTGTGCAAGACCCTCTTTGGCCGGACATGCTTCTTGCCGGGCGTGCTTCCCGTAATCTGAGCAAGTACATGCCTTTGACTGAGGAAGAGCGTCGGACGGTGGACAGCATCGCTTCTCCCGACCTCAGGCAATTGTTCCTGATGAGAAACGGGAGGATTGAAGCCGAACTGAAATCAGAGTTGGAAGCTACTAAGGGAAAGACCGGATATAAGATTGTTGAGGTGGAAAAGGAGGTAGCGGCAGACAGTTTGTTGCAGGTCATTACTCGTCCTTATCGTGGCAAGATGGTACTGGTGGATATGTGGAACACCTGGTGTGGTCCTTGTATGCGGGCCATGAAAAGCCTGAAACCGTTGAAAGAGGAGCTGAAAGAGGTGGTTTATCTATATATTGTCGACGAAACATCTCCTGAAGGAAAATGGAAAGTAATGATACCGGATATACCGGTATTCACTGTCGCATTAGCAATGAGCAAAGTACGGCATTGGCAAAGCTGTACGAATATCCGGGTATCCCGACCTATTTCGTCGTGAACCGTGAAGGAGATATTTCCTACAAAGCAACCGGATTTCCCGGAGTGGAGATGCTACGGAATGAACTGACCAAGTAACTGTAAATAGTAAATAGTAAATCGTAAATCCCTAAATAGTAAATAATTCCATGGGTCTGTTTTTTGTTTATATACTCAAATCTTCTGTTTGCCTGGCGATATTCTATTTGTTTTATCGCTTGTTGCTGGCACGCGAGACGTTTCATCGTTTCAACCGTTTTTCATTGTTGGGCATTTTGCTGTTGTCCTGCCTATTGCCTTTGGTAGAGGTAAGTGTGAAGCAGGAGACGGAAGTGCACCAGACGATGCTGACATTGGAGCAGTTGCTGATGATGGCAGATGCAGTGAATGCCACTGAGGCCGGAGCAAGCTGAAACGGCAACAGTCACCTGGATACAAGTGGCGCTGCTTGTCTATCTGGCAGGAATCGTTTTCTTTGCCTTCCGCAACGTATATTCGTTGGTACGGTTACTGATGTTGCTGAAATCGGGTAAAAAAGAGGATATTGGCAGCTACTTACCGGGCAGGAAAGAGCGCGTTACTTTGATTGTACACAACTGTGACATCGCTCCGTTCAGTTGGATGGGATATATTGTCATTTCACGGAAAGACTTGGAGGAGAACGGACGGGAAATCCTTATCCACGAGCTTGCCCATATCCATAACCGCCATTCCTGGGACTTGCTGGTGGCTGATGTCTGCATTTTCTTTCAGTGGTTCAATCCGGCATCATGGCTCCTGAAGCAGGAATTGCAGAATATCCATGAGTTTGAAGCGGATGAAACGGTGATAAAGGAGGGTGTGGATGCAAAACAGTATCAACTATTATTAATAAAAAAAGCTGTCGGCACAAGGCTCTACTCTATGGCCAACAGCTTTAATCACAGTAAACTTAAAAAACGTATCACTATGATGTTAAAAGAAAAATCAAGCCCGTGGGCACGTTTGAAGTATCTTTATGTACTTCCGGTAGCTGCCATTGCAGTGACAGCTTTTGCCCGTCCCGAAGTCTCCGATAAAGTGGAGAAGATTTCAAGCGTCAAAGTTAACGATTTGGCTGCAATTGTAGAAACAAAAGTGGCGGAAAGTGCAGGTGACACTACGAAGCCTGCCGATGTGAAGTATGTACCGGCGGAAGTCCGCAAGCGGTTGAAGGGAACTCTGGTCTTCGAGGTGGCAGAGGAGATGCCGGAATTTCCCGGCGGCGGAATGAGTGCTTTCATGGATTATATCAAGACGAATATGCGTTATCCGGCATCTGCCAAAGAGAACGGTACGCAGGGACGGGTCACTGTCCAGTTTGTGGTGGATGAAGATGGAAGCATCAAGGACTCCAAGGTGCTCCGTTCTGTGGATAAGGATATGGATGCCGAGGCGCTGCGATTGATAAACACTATGCCGAAGTGGAAGCCGGGGAGACAGAAGGGGCAGCCGGTGGCTGTGAAATTTACGGTGCCGGTGATGTTCAGGCTGGACGACGACAAACTTGAAAAAACTTCTTCTGCCAATGGTATTACAGTTGAAGGATATGCAGGTAATGGGAAAGAGCCATTGTATATTGTGGATGGAAAAGAGGTGACGCCATCTGTCATGAGTGCATTGAATCCTGATAAGATAGAACGTGTAACGGTTTTGAAAGATAAATCTGCCACGGATTTATATGGAGAAGAGGGACAGAATGGCGTTGTTCTGATAACCCTGAAACAAGGAACTCCGGGTATGGTTATCCGCCGGGGTAATGAGGTGGCAGAGAATGCTAAAGTACAGCATAAGAGTAGTCTTGATTTAATAAAGACTGTCTATATTGATGGAGAAAAGGTTGACTTGGGTACTAAAACTATCGATGATTTAATACCTGCCGAGAATATTGAGGGTATTGAGGTGAAGAAAGAGGCAGGTGGAAAAGGTGAGATTTACATCACTACTAAAAAAACTAAAGCTGTAGAAAAGACCATTGCCAAAGGCAATATGAAAGTGGAAGGCAAAGTGGTGGATGAGCAGGGTGAGCCTGTTATCGGTGCGGCTGTTCTGATAGAAGGTACCACTACGGGAAGCGTTACCGATGTCAATGGCAATTTTGTCCTTTCTGTACCTTCTAAGGATGCTGTATTGGTTGTTTCGTATATAGGTATGGCTACCGGCAAAGTGAAGGTGCAGCCCAAGCTTACGATTACGCTGAAAAGTGAATAGTCTCTAACAATTATGATAAGGAAAATTCTCTCTTTGTTTCTGATTCTGGTAGCTGTGGGGGCAGGGCTTTGCTCTGCCCAGACAGCCGGTAAGAAATATTATTTGGTGGGCGGGCTTTTCTTCGAAGGCATGCCGCCTGGTGTGGGTTCGGACAACGTGGCGGCTTTCATAATACATGAGGACGGCGCGAGACACGAGGTTACGGAACTCCGCTTGCGCAAGGGCATTGTGCTGTCTGAGGAGGTGAGAGAATATGCTACTCCTGCCGACGAGGTGCCTGGTGCGGAAGCTTTCTTGATGAGTTACCGTGGAGGAACGGGGAAGAAGTTGCCGATAGCGGTGCCGTACAGACTTTGAAGAAGGAAGAATTGGATAGGAAAGGCTTTTCCGGAATTCAAAGTGAAAGACATAGAAGGACAGGAGTGGAGCAAGGCCGATGTGACGGGACGTCCTAT
>ENA-OQCK01000035-OQCK01000035.1-human-gut-metagenome-genome-assembly--contig:-NODE-35-length-71213-cov-7.886166_pt1 | contig 71213 bp, 81 predicted proteins | sample MGYA00242498_ERZ504578 | MGnify/ENA primary metagenome ERZ504578 (study PRJEB26092, sample SAMD00036229) | human gut metagenome | host: Homo sapiens | study: EMG produced TPA metagenomics assembly of...
TACCGGTTGTCCCGCCAGGGGCACCGCCGGGTATCTAAGTACGGATCGGATAAGTGCTGAAAGCATCTAAGTACGAAGCCGGCCTCAAGATTAGATCTCCCTCAAGGGTGGTTATAGACGATGACCTCGATAGGCCACAGGTGTAAGGGCGGCGACGTCCGAGCCGAGTGGTACTAATAGCCCGTGACTTTCCTCACGTGAGGGTTGATATATTTTAAGACGATAAGGCGAAGCTGGTCTCTTCGGATTGATGTCCGGTCAAAATCTTGATAATGAAATTAAGGTGGCTATAGCACGAGGGATCCACCTCTTCCCATTCCGAACAGAGAAGTTAAGCCTCGTCACGCCGATGGTACTGCGTAACAGTGGAAGAGTAGGTAGCCGCCGTCTTGAAGCAAGGCGACAGCCGATGGAGAGGAGTCAGTCCGTAAGGGGTGACTCCTTTTTCTGTTTTTATTTATTCGATTCTGATTGGATAAATAAAATAAGATGTATATATTCGCTCCCTATAACTTAATAATGTGTTGTATGGTTAAGAAGTGGATATTCCCTTTATTGATTGGGGTTTGTTTAATCAATACGTCTATGGCACAAGAAATCCGATTTTATTATTCCCAAAAGGGCGCCGGGAGAAACTATTAAATTAATAGAGAAAGCTGATACGGACGGTGGAAAAACCGGTGGTGAGAGTGTTTTGCGTATTACGAATGTAAGTGAGCCAACGATTACTATATATCATGCTCCGGATGAAGTGGCCTCGGGTGCCGCTATGATTGTCTGTCCCGGTGGTGGTTACAATATTTTAGCTTATGATTTGGAAGGTGATGAAGTCTGTGAATGGCTTAATAATCTTGGAATAACTGCGGTCTTACTTAAATACCGGGTTCCAAGACGGGAAGGACTGGAAAAACACGAAGCTCCTTTGCAAGATGTACAGCGTGCGATTGGTTATGTTCGAGCGAACGCTGAGAACTTGAATATAGATCCAAAGCGGATCGGTGTGATGGGATTCTCGGCTGGTGGCCATTTAGCTGCCATGGTTAGCAATAATTTTTTGAAACGTACTTATCCGGCTATTGATGCTACGGATAAAGTAAGTTGTCGTCCGGACTATTGTTTATTGGTTTATCCTGCTTATTTAGATGGAGAGAACTTCCAATTGGCACCAGAGTTAAAGGTTTCATCTGCCACACCTCCAACCATGTTAATTCAAGCGGAAGATGATAAATCTTATATCAACAGTAGTATTTTCTATTATTATGCCTTAAAGGAAGCTGGTGTTCCGGCATGGATGCATTTATATAGTCAAGGTGGCCATGGATATGGGTTACGAGATACGGGAGCGTCTGTAAATGAATGGCCGGATCGGGCTGAAGATTGGTTTCGTGAGATCGGTCTGATCGAATAGAACTCCAGATATCTTTTCTGGAGACTTGCGGAGTAGATTCTTAAATCGATTGCGCAATTTATTTATTACTAGTTTATTATTGATGGTAAACGTAGTAAAAGCGTAGTCTGGGAAAGCGTGTTCTATAGCATATCGTATCTTTGAAGTAGTGAGTTTATTGCTGTTTTCTGTTATTCGGGCTTTTTTTGAAGTAAAAAAGCTAAGTTATGAAATTCCTTAAAAGTTCAGTTTTATTTATTTCAATGGCATGTATAGTGCCTGTTTGTTCGATAGCGAGAGAAAAAAGTGAGAGAATCACAAGAGCTGAGATTGAACAGAAAAGTGCGGATGAATTTATAAATGGTCTGATGAGTCGAATGACTGTTGATGAGAAAATCGGCCAATTGAATCTTCCTAGTTATGGAAACGTAATGCCAAATCCTAAAAAGAGTGAGATAGCCAGTCGTATTGTACGAGGAGAGGTTGGTGGTATATTTAATATATTCGGTGTCGATGCGATCCGGCAGTTACAAGAAGTCGCGGTTAAAGAAAGTCGATTGGGGATTCCTATAATTGTTGGCGCTGATATTTGTAATGGTTATAAAACCGTTTTTCCCATTCCTCTAGGTCTTTCGTGTAGTTGGAAACCGGAGAATATAGAAGAGGTCGCTCGAATTTCTGCGAAGGAAGTTGGTGCTGATGGTATCTGTTGGACATATAGCCCGATGGTCGATATATCTCATGATGCCCGGTGGGGACGAGTAAAGGAAGGAGCGGGCGAGGATCCGTTTCTTGGAGGTATAATGGCTCAAGCATGGGTGCGTGGTTATCAAGGCAATGATTTATCGGCTGATACGACTCTTATGGCATGTGTAAAGCATTATGCGCTTTATGGAGCGGCCGAGGCTGGTCGGATTATAATACGGTAGATATGAGCCGTGTGACTGCATGAATTATTACATGCGTCCTTATCAGGCTGCTGTAGAAGCAGGAGTAGGAAGTATCATGACTTCATTCAACGAATTTGAAGTATCCCTGCGACCGGAAATACTTGGCTTCTTAATGACGTATTGCGTAAACAATGGGGATTTAACGGCTTTGTCGTGTCTGATTTTACGGCAATAGCGGAGATGGTAAACCATGGAATAGGTAATCGTCAGGAAGTCGGAGTCAAGGCGCTAAAGGCGGGTGTCGATATGGATATGATAGCGGACTGTTATCATGCCGTATTAAAGAAATCATTGGAAGATGGGAAAATAACAGAGGCTGAGATTGACTCTGCTTGCCGGAGAATACTAATCGCAAAATACCAATTGGGATTGTTCCATGATCCATATAAATATTGTAATCCGAAAAGAGCCGCCAAAGAGTTCTTGTCGGTAAATAATGTATCTGCGGCCCGTCGTATTGCGGCGGAGTCTTTCGTGTTACTTAAAAATGATAATAATCTGCTTCCACTTAAAGGATGTCGTAAGGTCGCTGTAGTCGGTCCTTTAGCGGATAGCAAGGCGAATATGGCTGGATCGTGGAAATATGATGAGCAGACTAAATCTTATCATGGATTGGTAGAGGATTTACAGGAATCTTTGGGAAATGGAGTAGAGGTTGTTGCAAAAGGCAGCAATCTAGTCGATGATCCGTCTATGAAGCGAACTTACGGATCAAAATCGTTCAACCCGGGATGATAGAAGCGATGAACAATTAATCGCCGAGGCCCTAAAAGTGGTGGAAGGCGCTGATGTGATTATCGCTGCTTTGGGTGAATCGATAGATATGAGTGGAGAAGGCGCTAGTAGAGCCATCCTTGAAATGCCGCAAACGCAGAAAAAATTACTGGATGCTATCCAGAAGACAGGAAAGCCGATCGTAATGGTACTTTTTACCGGAAGACCTTTGGCATTACAATCCGAGGAAAAGCAGGTGAATGCGATCTTGAACGTATGGTTCGGTGGTACGGAAGCAGGAGCGGCTATTGCCGATGTCTTGACCGGAAAGGTTTCTCCGACAGGGAAGTTAACCATGTCTTTTCCTCGTGTAACAGGCCAATGTCCGATCTATTATAATCATAAGATGACAGGACGCCCTATGTCTCCCGATGCTTGGTACACTCGTTATGTCTCCAATTATATAGATGTGTTGAATGAGCCTCTTTATCCATTTGGTTACGGCTTGAGCTATACGACTTATACGTATGGCGATGTATCTTTGAATATGAATTCTATGGATGCAAATGGAAAAATTCAAGCATCCGTGATTGTTACCAATACTGGGGCTCAGGATGGAGAGGAAATCGTACAGCTTTATTTACGTGATATCGTACGCAGCATAACCCCTCCGGTCCAAGAATTGAAAGGATTCAAGCGAGTTGCGTTAAAAGCGGGAGAAAGCAAGAAAGTAACCTTTGATATTGATGTGGATATGTTGAAATTCTACGATTCAACCTTAGATTATGTCGCTGAGCCGGGTGAGTTTCAGGTAATGATCGGTGGAAATAGTAAAGAGGTGAAAACAGCTTCGTTTACATTAAAATAATCCTAATCGGAAGGAATCAGTTATGGGGCTTTGCTAAATTCGAAATTATATGTATCTTTGCCAAAAGAAATATTACAAAACCATGGGGATGACCGGTTTTGACAGCGGGTAGAAGTGGTTTGTAAGCATGTAGTGCGTGGTTGGCTTGCACTTAAATCTCAGACAACGAACAATTAACTGGCGAAAATAATTACGCTCTCGCTGCTTAATCGAAGTATAGTAGATTCAAGCTTAATCCTGCAAAAGTTGCGGGGACGTGACATCACCCGGATGCTGTGGCTCCGAAGCGTTCCGATCAGGTGGTGCAGCAATATCGGAGATAGTTTGAGATAAGCCTCGGGTCTCAGGCGAAACTTTAGAGGATAAGGGATGAGTGGGTGGCTTCGGTCTTGCTCTTCCCCGACAATGAAGGCGAAGATAAACATGTAGAAAGCAAATTAATTCCTCGTTTGGACGAGAGTTCGAATCTCTCCATCTCCACGGAATGAAAAAAGGCCTTACGGACAATCCGTAAGGCCTTTTTTCATTCATTGTAAACCCATTTATAAGGAGGTGGCGGTACGTATGGACCAGCCTTTTGATGGGGTAATATATCAACCGATTTGACGATTACGTTATTACCTTTCTGGGTACAAACCAGACATTTTGAACGTAATTTCCTTTTAGCCATGTTGAAGACGATATTCGGATTGAAATGAACTCCGTTTATACGAGTCTCAAAATGTAAATGCTCGGTAGTAGCCCTGCCGGTACGTCCGGTTAAGGCGATCGGTTGTCCGGCGAGAACACGATCTCCGGGTTTAACCAAGTTCTTGGAGTTGTGGCTATAGATCGTTTCCAGTCCATTATAATGGCGGACAACGATAACATTGCCATAGGCGGCGAATGGTTTCGCCATCCTGACAATGCCATCGAAAGCAGACACGATCGTATCGTTGGCACAAGTCTTGATATCTACTCCGGAATGATGTCTTCTTCTTCCCCCGTAAGGAGAGATCACGTTTCCATTAGGAAGGGGAAATGCGTATTCCCCGGCGGGGATCAAGGATAAATCAATAATTTCCGTGTTATTCTCATCGAATAGCTTGGGGTCCTTGATCGCTATCTGGCTTTTATCACGGGGCGTAAAGGCTTCCGTGATATCTTTTCTAGGAGAATGACAAACCGCTAGCTCCGGAGCTTCCGGCAACATGAAATTGAAATCCACGACGGGAAGAGGAATATTTGCCGTAGGGAAATCCACTGTCTCGGGAGGGGCCGGGCGTGGAGCAGGCTTTTGCGTACGGCAAGACGCAAATAAAATTAGCGTAAGAATGAGTATTCCGTTGTGTATTTTAGATGCCATTAGATATTGTTTTACCACAAAAGTATAAAAAAGCCTCTTTCAATGGCCTATATTTCCGATATGTTTATACTTCTTTTTATTCTTTGTGTTTTTTCTGATAGTTGAATTTGCCTACCTTTGTGAAGGTAAAATGGAGATATTATACGATGATTGAGGGGACCAGTTTGTCTCTTTGGTCAGGGAGGATGACGATATTGTATTTGCTGGCATTTCTCTAAACTGAAAACGACCAATTTAAAGTACACAGAGAAATAGACAATGCGAATACACCTGTATTTGGTGTGTTCCTTTGCCTTATTTCTGTTGTGTACAAGGCATTTGGTCGTGCCGCAGTTTGACGGGTTTAAGGTAAAGTGTAACACACCTTTTCTCAGATGTGGGTTTATTTATGAGATAAGATTACCTTAAAAACGGCTTTTGTATATGAAAGAACAAAAGGAGATACATATCGGTTCGTTAATAAAAGAGAAAATGGAAGAGCGGGGACTTTCGGTTTCCGATTTTGCCCATGCGCTTCATTATGAACGTACCAATATTTATAAGATATTTAAGCGAAGCAGTATTGATGTTGATTTGTTACTGCGTATATCGGAAGTCTTAGCCTATGATTTCTTGCGGGAGGTGTATTTAGCGGACGAACCCCGGCGATATTCAATCACTATAGAAGCGGACAAGGAAGATATAGAGGAGATCCGTAAATGGCTGTTAGAGAAAAGGCGTGAATAAGTTTCACGCTTTCGTGAAATAAGATCACGGTCGATATAAGACCGGTCACTTTGATTGTTTCTACATTTGACCGTCTCGATGTTTCATCATAACATTAGAGAAATAGGTTAAATCAAGGCCGTGCTCTTCTTGTTCCGTATGTGAATATAGGCAGGAAGAAAGCGGCCACTTTTTTCTTCTGTGTACGTGCACAATTCGATTATTTCCTTTATATTTGTCGATAAACAACGAATTGTTAACATTTCTAATATGAAAGTTCTAAAGACTGCCCTGCTATTCCTGATGTGCGTATCTTTCTCCTTCTCCTGTAAGGAAGGGGTAAAGGAAGTAAGGGTGCTGAAACTGGCACACGGATTGCCCCCCAGCCATTCCGTCCATTTAGGATTGCTCTATATGAACGAGCGTCTGAAAGAGTTGTCCGGAGGAAAGATGAGCATGGATATTTATTCTTCCGCTCAATTGGGGTCCGAAAATCAATGTATAGAGTTGCTTCAAATAGGAAGTCTCGATATCACGAAAGTTTCCTCCGCCGCGTTGGAAGGATTTGCCGATCCGTTTAAGGTATTTGGCATACCTTATCTATTCCGTTCCCGTGAGCAGTTTTTCGAGGTGTTGGATGGTTCGGTAGGTAAACAGATATTGGGATCAACGGAACCTTATTGGTTTAGGGGACTCGCTTATTTTGACTCGGGGGCCCGTAGCTTTTATACGGTAAACAAGCAGATACGTACTCCCGAGGATCTGAAAGGACTGAAGATCCGTGTGCAAAAGAGCCCGATAGCCGTGGAGATGATGAAGACATTCGGTGGTTCGGCTACTCCCGTGGATTGGGGTGAATTGTATACGGCCTTGCAAAGTAATGTCGTGGATGGAGCCGAGAATAATACGCCTTCCGTGACAACAGCGTTCCATCATGAGGTGGTAAAATACTATTCAGTCAATGAGCACACGATGTGTCCGGACGTGATCATCATTAGTTTGGCTACTTGGCAGAAGCTGACGGAACAAGAACGTAATTGGCTGCGGCAGGCCGCTGACGCCGCCGCTATTTATCAACGGAAACTTTGGGCGGAGCAAGAGAAGCAATCGCTAGAGGAGATGGAAGCGCACGGAGTGGAAATTATTTACCCGGATAAGCAGCCGTTTATGGATGCCGCCGCCCCGATGATCGAGCGGTTTAAGAATGATCCGGTTTTTCATGATTTAATAGATCAAATACAGAATACCCATGAGAAAGATAATTGATAAAGGATTGGAGCTATCGTTGATTTTCTTGATGGCTTTCTTGGTCGTGGATGTGCTATGGCAGGTATTAAGCCGGTATATTCTGGTTTCCCCGAGTTCCGTGACGGATGAATTGGCTGGATATTTATTGATCTGGGTGGGATTGCTGGGGGCCGCTTATGTATCCGGCAAAAATGAGCATCTAGCGATCGATTTATTACTTCAACATATGCGTCCTTCCCGCAGGAAGCTCTTGCGATTGTTTATCTTCTTGATCGTATTTTTATTCGCTGTATTTGTATTGATCGTAGGAGGGGCTTGGTTGGTATACACTCGTTTTCATTTGGGAGTTACTTCGGCTTCCTTAGAGATTAATTTAGGATATGTGTATTTGGCATTGCCGCTAGGGGGATTGCTTACCGCTTATTATGCGATAGATAACGCGATCGCCTTATTTCGTTCCTCTAATTCTTAAAAGACTGATGATATGGATATTATAGGTATACTCGTATTAGTGATAAGTTTCTTTTTCCTGCTGGTGGTCGGGGTTCCGGTAGCGTATAGCATCGGTGTGGCGGGTATATTGACGATGCTCGTGAATATAGACTCGCTTCCCGCCCTTACGACTTATGCGATGCGTATGGCTTCGGGTCTGGACAGTTTCGCTCTGCTGGCGATCCCGTTTTTTATATTGGCGGGGAATATCATGAATAGCGGAGGTATCGCCTTGCGCTTGATCGATTTCGCTAAAGTGCTGGTCGGACGGTTGCCCGGAGGACTGGCGGTAGTCAATGTCGTGGCGAATATGTTATTCGGGGCGATCAGTGGCTCTGCCGCCGCCGCTGCCTCTGCTATCGGGAGTATTATGACACCGGAGATGAAAAAGGCCGGTTACGATCCGAATTTCAGTGCCGCCGTAAATATCTCTTCCGCCACTACCGGCATGACGATACCTCCGAGTAATGTCTTGATCGTTTACTCCTTGGCGAGTGGTGGAGTCTCTGTATCCGCCTTGTTTATGGCTGGTTATCTACCGGGAATTCTTACGGGAGTGGCGATCATGATCGTAGCCGCTATGTTTGCCGCACGAAAGGGGTATCCGGTTGGCGTACGTGTTCCGTTCTCGGAGGCGACAAGGGTATTTTTCAGGGCGATCCCTAGTTTGATGCTATTGGTGATCGTGATCGGAGGAATCTTGGCGGGACTGTTTACGGCTACCGAGGCTTCGGCGATCGCTGTACTGTATGCGTTAATCCTCTCTTTTATCTATAAAGAACTTACTTGGGCTAAATTGCCGCAAGTGTTATTGCGATCAGCCAAGACTACGGCTATCGTCCTTCTTTTGGTGGCGACCTGTACGGGTTTATCTTGGATCATGAGTTATGAGAATATTCCTCAGACGGTAAGTGCCGCTTTGCTAAGTATAAGCGACAATCCGGTGGTCATCTTGATACTTATCAACGTGATCCTATTGATTGTCGGGATCTTTATGGACATGACGCCCGCTGTCTTGATCTTTACCCCGATCTTCCTGCCGATAGCGACGGGGCAATTGGGGATGGACCCGGTACATTTCGGGATCATGATGGTATTGAACCTTTGTGTGGGATTATGTACGCCACCGGTGGGTTCGGTATTGTTTATCGGATGTAGCGTGGCGGGGACAAAGATCGATCAGGTGATCCGTCCGTTGCTGCCGATGTTCGCGGCGATGGTTATTGTCTTGTTCTTGGTGGCCTTCTTGCCGGATTTAAGCTTATTGATTCCCCGGTTGTTCGGTTTGTGATGTTCCCCCATAGTCGAAGTAGCCTTGTGCTATAAATAGGGCAGTACTGTGTACGAAGTATTCCAGTACTTACGTACTGAGTACTGCAATACTTCGTACAGAGTACTGTAGTACTTTAGCCACAGTACTGCGGTACTTCGTACACAGTACTGTGCTAACTGTAAGACGCTGTCTTTTTAATGTCCTTTGAACAGGGATAAGGCGATACCCATCTCCAATCCCCGTAGTTCGGCCAGACCCCGTAAACGTCCGATGCAGGAGTAGCCCGGTTGGTTTTCTTCTTTAGGTCGTCTATCATTTGATGTCCATGATCCGGTCGCATAGCATGGAGCGTTGGCGGCGTTGTTGCAATTCCAGTAAGGCTTTCATGACACCGTACATATCCACATCGCCCTCCAGATGGTTCGCCTCGAAGAAATTACCCTCGGAATCTCGTTGCGTACTGCGGAAATGAACGAAATCGATCCGATCCCCGTAACGTTCCATGATCCCGGCCAAGTCGTTATCACTTCTGACACCGAAAGAACCTGTGCATAGGCAAAGCCCGTTGCTTGGATTCGGCACGGCCTCTATTAACTTCCGGAAATCATCTTCCGTGCTCAAGATGCGGGGAAGCCCGAGAATGGAATAGGGGGGATCATCCGGATGGATAACGAGCTTGACACCGGCCTCGTCCGCCACGGGAGCTATTTCCCGCAAGAAATAGATCAGGTTCGAGCGAAGTCTCTCCGCGTCGATATCTTTATAACGGTCTAACGCTTCCCTAAACTGCTCGATCGTAAAAGTCTCTTCCGAGCCGGGTAGTCCGGCGATCATATTACGAACCAACAGCTGGCGGTCTTCCTCGCTCATAGCGTCATAGCGTGCCTTGCTTCGCCTTGTCCGCCTCCGTATATTCGGCTTCCGCCGCCGGTCGTTTCAATATAAATAAGTCGAACGCCATAAAAGCCGCACGTTCAAAGCGCAAGGCTTTGGAACCATCCGGCATCGTATAAGCCAAATCGGTACGAGTCCAGTCCAATACCGGCATGAAGTTGTAAGTAACTACCCGGATATCGCAAGCTCCCAGATTACGGATACTTTGTTTGTAGTTCTCTATATAGGTTTGAAAATCCCCGGTTTGCGTCTTGATATGCTCGTGTACGGGCACACTCTCAACCACACTCCACCGTAATCCGGCGGATTCGATCAAGGCTTTCCGCTTTTGAATCTCTTCCGTAGTCCAAACTTCCCCGTTCGGGATATGGTGCAACGCATTTACGATACCGGTGGCACCCGCCTGACGGATGTCCCAAAGCTGACAGGATCATTCGGTCCGTACCAACGCCAAGTTTGCTCACATAGATACATAATGAATAATTTTTAAATTTATCAATGTGCCAATATACCAATGCGGTTTGATGCATGGCTGGTTGGCACATTGGCACATTATTTAGATGGAGAAAGCGTCGAAACCTCCGTCTATGGGGATCACGGTACCGGTTACGAATGCGGAGGCGTCGCTCGCCAGCCATTGTAAAGTACCGAGTAACTCCTCCGGTTTTCCTAAGCGGCGGAACGGCGTGTGCGCGACGATCGTGTTGCAACGATCACTAGGTGATCCATCCGGATTGCTCATCAATGCCCGGTTCTGCTCGGTAAGGAAGAATCCCGGTGCCATGGCGTTTACTCGCAGGCCCTCTCCGAATTTAATCGCCAGCTCCCCGGCCATGTATTGCGTGAAATTGTTGATAGCGGCTTTCGCGCATCCATAGCCAACCACACGAGTCAATGGGCGTAGGGACGATTCGGACGAGATGTTAATAATGCTTCCTTTCCCTTGTCCACCATGACCTCGGCGAAGACCATTGTCGCAGTACGGTCCCGAATAAGTTCAGGTCCACGACCGTCCGGAAAGCATCGATATCCAGATCAAAGATCGTCTTGTCGGGAGGAATCGTCGCTCCGGCTTGGTTGCCACCCGCCAAATTGACTAAAACATCAATCTTCCCATATGCTTTCAATATCTCTTGCTTGTTTTGCTCCAGCAAGGCTTTATCCAGTACGTTTGAAACCAAGAATAAGGCCTCGCCCCCTTCCGCTTTAATCTCATTGACCAAGGCAGATCCTTTTTGCTCGTTTCGTCCGAGGATTACGACATATGCGCCTTCTCTCGCCAAGTGCTTGGCCATACAGGCTCCTAATATACCATAGCCTCCGGTCAACAAAATCACTTTCTCTTTTACGCTAAATAAGGAGTTCATCAGATATAATTATTGTAGTATTGTATATTTTCCTTTACCAAGATATCGATCGGCATATAATTGACAGGCTCAATTTTCTCCTTAAGGATCAGATGCCTGAAGAGTGCCTTGATACAATGATATCCTTGTACCTCCGGTCGTTGGGCGATCAAATGCGTGATCAAGCCGTTTTCCAGATAACGGACGTTCGGTTCTATCACGTCGTAGCCAAGAAGCTTGAAAGGATAGTCCGGCCGTTCGCTACTTAGATAATCTCCAAGGAAATGGGCCCTCGAATTAAAGATGATACCGATTCTTACTTGAGGATATTTCTCGAAGAAAGTATTCAGTAGCCTCTTATTCTCCTCCTTATCATCTGCGTGCACATGCAGCAAATGAATCTTTCCCTTGAATGGGGTGTTGGCGAGATAATCCCGGAATCCTTCCTCTCGTTTCTGCACTTGCGTAGAACATGAATCCCCTTTACGGGTGAAACGGAAAATCACTAGATCGTCCCCTTGACGGATTTGCTCGAATAAAAGGCGTCCCGCTATATAACCCGAATCATATGAATGCGTTCCGTAATAAGAGATACAATTCGTGTGATCGATAAAAGAATCGATCAATATATAAGGAATACCTTTCTGGTCTAGCCGCTGGGTCAAGGTCAAGACACTTTGCTTGAATAATGTAGCGATGATAACCCCTTGGCAATCCGCGGTCTCAATCTTCGGGATTAATTCGTCGAAACTGTTGCTGTCGTATTGGTCAAAATAGATTTGCTCGACATCGATATTATAGCTAAACAATTCCCGTTTTGCTTTCTCGATCCCTTGGCTTAGTTTCGCCCAGTATTCCCCTTCATGGAAAGAAGGGATCAAGGCGATGAAATGATATTTTTTCTTCAACGCTAAAGAACGGGCTATCAGATTTGGTTGATAGTCAATTTCTTTTAAGATTTTCTCCACCTTTTTCCGTGCGTCCTCCGATACCTTTCCCCGCTCATGTAAAATGCGGTCTACCGTACCGGTCGATACGCCGGATAATTCGGCGATATCTTTTATCCTGTAATTTTTATTCATGGTATAGATTGTAGTGTGTATTCGTCCTCTCTGTTTATTCGAGTATTTGAAGAGGTGTGTTCAATTTACGGAAAACGTAGCCATACATCATATAGATAAGAGGAACGGCGACGAAAATTCCGATACCGAACAAAATACATCCTAATATCAGGATCCCGATCATTACCAACGCCAGAATGAACAGAGGCAATGCTTGTCCTTTCGTTATCTCCCAGCTTTTATGCAAAGACTCGATAATTCCAGCGTTTTCCTCGATAATAAAGGCTTGGAAGAACTGAAGCGCAATGCCAGATAAATACCGGGGATGATAAAAAATAAGAAACCCGCCAATACGACAAATCCCGTGATAAGACTCGCTAGAAAGTAGGTGATGATATTCTTTGTCTGTTGTCCATATGCGGAAAACTGAGGTTCTTCCCCATCCAACGCCTGAAATATATTTTTCATATATCCTAAGGAGAAAATAATGGAGAATAACGCGCTGATCACGTTTACGACGATTTTTCCAATAATAGAACTTTGCATGGGCATCGCGAACGCTGTCAGCGTGAAAGACAAGATACAATATCCGATTAATAATCCGGCTAATATCCATAGCTGCGACTTCGTTCCCTTCCATGCGGTACTGAATACTTCTGATATTATAAATTTAGGCTCCATAATATATAATATTTGTTTATTGTGTGTGGACACAAATGTAAAATATATTGTTGAAAAAAACAATTTTATTTTCGTTTGAAACCAAAAGAGATGTATTTCAACAGGCGCTTCCTTTTAAGTGCTATTAATTTAGGTGAAAAAGATAAGTAGGAAACAGAAATCGTGTAAAAAGTTTCTACATTTGTAGGATGAAACGACGAGTAAAGACCCTGTTGTGTGAATAGATGTGGAAAATCTCCACTTGGGTTAGAAAGAGAAGGTAACTGAAAAACAGCCTTGAATATATAATTATATACAAATATGGATAAACGAATGCTGAAAATTACGATTACTCAGTTAAGGCAGATCGCATTGTTTGCGGTTGGTATGTCTTTATTAACTGCCTGTGGAAACAGTCAGAGTGGTATGAAATTAGGGGATGCTGAGTTCGCTGTGATGGCGGTCAATTCAACGACTAGCGACCAAACAACATCCTATCCGGCTACCATCAAAGGTACGCAGGATATCGAAGTCCGTCCTCAAGTTTCTGGATTTATCGTGAAATTATGTGTGGATGAGGGAGCTACGGTTCGTAAAGGACAGGCGTTGTTCCAAATTGATCCTACGCAGTACGCTGCCGCGGTAGGTCAGGCTAAGGCCGCGGTAGAGATGGCGAAGGCAAACGTAAGTACTTTGACATTGACCGAGAAGAATAAGAAAACTTTGTTTGATCAGAAAATCATCAGTGATTTCGAGTATCAAACTGCCGTGAACCAGCTGATGTCGGCAAAAGCGAGCTTGGCGCAGGCAGAGGCTCAATTGGTGAGCGCTAACCAGAACTTATCTTTCTGTACGGTTACAAGTCCCTCGAACGGTGTTGTCGGTACATTCCCGTATCGTGTAGGTAGCTTGGTAAGCGCTTCGATCGCTCAACCGTTGACTACCGTATCTGAGATCGGTGATATGTATGTGTATTTCTCTATGACGGAAAAGGAGTTATTGGCATTGACGAAAGCCGGTGGTACCTTGAAAGAGCAATTAGAGAAGATGCCGGCCGTAAGACTGCAATTGGCGGATGGCTCTACGTACCATCATGAGGGTAAGATTGATGCCGTGAGCGGTGTTATCGATCAATCTACCGGTTCTGTAAGCATGCGTGCTATTTTCTCTAACGAGGGAAATGTCTTACGAAGCGGTGGTACCGGTAATATTATCTTCCCGTATACGATGAACGATATCATTACGATCCCTCAATCGGCTACCGTGGAGATCCAGGATAAGAAGTTCGTATTTGTATTGCAGTCTGATAATACGGTGAAGAATACGGAGATCAAGGTTTCCAATTTGGATGATGGTAAGAACTATTTAGTAACAAATGGCTTGAAGTCTGGCGATAAGATTGTCGTGGAAGGCGTACAGATCTTGAAAGACGGTCAAGAGATCCAGCCGATTACTCGTGAGCAACAAAAAGCAAAGTACGATCAGGCCTTGAAAGACCAGCATGACGGTAATTTGCAGACCGCTTTTAATTAATATGTAATCATAGAATAAGACAAATATTCGCTTTTGTCGAGTAAAAACGAAAAATATGAAATTAGATAGATTTATAAACCGCCCGGTGCTCTCCACGGTGATTTCCATCTTGATTGTCATCTTGGGTTTCCTAGGCTTGATTTCCTTGCCGGTTACCCAATATCCGGATATCGCCCCTCCAACCGTATCGGTGAGAGCCACTTATACGGGTGCTAACGCGCAAACCGTATTGAATAGTGTGATCGCGCCTTTGGAGGACCAGATCAATGGTGTTGAGAACATGATGTACATGAGTTCTACCGCCTCGAATAACGGTTCCGCGGAATTTCCATTTATTTTACGCAGGGAACAGACCCGGATATGGCGGCTGTAAACGTGCAGAACCGTGTGTCTATGGCTCAAGGTTTGTTGCCCGCCGAGGTAACGCAGATTGGTGTGACTACCCAGAAACGCCAGAACTCTATGTTGTTGGTATTCTCTGTATTTGCCGAGGACGATCGTTATGACTCTGAGTTCTTGGAGAATTATGCGAAGATTAACTTGATCCCGGAAGTGCAGCGTGTACATGGTGTAGGTGATGCGAACGTGTTGGGTACGGATTACTCCATGCGTATTTGGTTGAAGCCGGATGTGATGGCTCAATATAAATTAAGTCCGAGCGATGTGACCGTAGCTTTGTCTGAACAAAACGTAGAGGCAGCTCCGGGTTCGTTTGGCGAAAGGGGTAATCAGTCCTTTCAATATACGATTCGCTACAAAGGACGTTTGCAGGAGGCGAATGAGTTTGAGCAGATCGTTGTAAAGCGTTGCCGGATGGTGAGGTCTTGCGATTGAAAGATATAGCTGATATCGAGTTGGGGCGTCTGACTTACAACTTTATCAACCGTGTAAATGGTCATGACGCCGTTACCTGTATCGTTTACCAGATGCCGGGAACCAACGCTACGGAAACAATTAGTAACATTGAAACCTTGCTGGAGGAAACCCAGTTGACAATGCCTCCCGGAATGAAGGTGAATATTTCCATGAATGCCAATGACTTCTTGTTCGCTTCTATCCATGAGGTAATCAAGACTTTGTTGGAGGCGTTCGTATTGGTGTTTATCGTGGTATATGTGTTCTTGCAGGATTTGCGTTCTACGTTGATTCCGGCTATCGCTATCCCGGTTGCCTTGATCGGTACCTTCTTTATGCTATCCTTGATCGGATTTAGTATCAACTTGTTGACTCTTTGTGCTATGGTGCTTGCCATTGCGATTGTGGTCGATGATGCGATCGTCGTCGTCGAGGGTGTCCATGCCAAGTTGGACCAAGGATACAAGTCGGCGAAACTAGCTTCTATCGATGCCATGAGTGAGTTGGGTGGCGCTATCGTCTCCATTACGTTGGTCATGATGTCCGTGTTTATCCCTGTAAGTTTCATGGGAGGTACGGCCGGTACGTTCTATCGCCAGTTCGGTCTGACGATGGCGATCGCTATCGGTTTGTCCGCTTTGAACGCCTTGACATTGAGTCCCGCCTTGTGTGCGATATTCCTGAAACCACACGATACGGAACATAAGGAAAAGAAAACGACCTTCGTTTCCCGATTCCATACTTCGTTTAATGCGGCTTATGATTCTTTGTTGGCTAAATACAAGAAAAGTATCGTATTCTTCATCCAGAAGAAATGGCTTTCATTCGGTATTGTTGCCGCATGTATTGCGTTATTGGTGTTCTTGATGCAGGTTACTCCTACGGGTATGGTGCCGAACGAGGACACGGGTACGATTATGGGTGCCGTTACGTTACCCCCGGGAACTTCTCAGGAGCGTACCTTTGAGGTAATGAATAAGGTGGATAGCTTGATCGCTGCCGATCCGGCCGTTGAGTCTCGTACGGCGGTTGTCGGTTTTAGTTTCATCGGTGGTCAGGGGCCTTCTTACGGTTCATTCATCATCAAGCTGAAAGATTGGGAGGAGCGTTCTATGATGCAAAATTCCGATATCGTATATGGTAGCTTGTTCATGCGTGCCCAAAAGATCGTAAAGGACGCTCAAGTATTGTTCTTTACGCCTCCTATGATCCCCGGTTACTCAGCGTCTAGTGATATCGAGTTGAATATGCAGGATAAGACCGGTGGTGAGTTGGATCGTTTCTTTGATATCTCCAAGGAATATATGGCCGCTCTGACGGCACGTCCGGAGATCAAGTCCGCTCAATCTACGTTTAACCCGAACTTCCCGCAATATGAGATCGATATCGACGCTGCCGCCTGTAAGAAAGCCGGTATTAGTCCAGCTGATATCTTGTCTACCTTGCAAGGATATTATGGCGGTTTGTATGCCTCTAACTTTAACCGCTTCGGTAAGATGTACCGTGTAATGGTGCAGGCGGATCCTGATTTGCGTAAGAATATGGAGTCTTTGAAAAACATCAAGGTAAAGAGTGGTAACGATATGGCTCCGATTTCCCAGTTCATTACGATGAAGAAGGTGTACGGCCCGGATATCATCAGTCGTTTCAATATGTACACTTCTATCAAGGTGATGGTTGCTCCGGCGGATGGTTATACCAGTGGTCAGGCGTTGAAGGCGATTGACGAGGTGGCTAAGGTAACGCTTCCAGCAGGCTTTGGTTATGAGTTAGGAGGTATGGCGCGTGAGGAAGCAAGTACGAGTGGTAGTACGACGGCTTTGATCTTCTTGCTGTGTTTCGTATTCGTTTACTTGCTGTTGAGCGCGCAGTATGAGAGTTACATCCTTCCTTTGTCCGTATTGCTCTCCGTGCCGTTCGGTTTGATGGGTAGCTTCTTGTTCGTCCAAGGTTGGGCCGCTTTGGGAAATATCCCGGCGTTGAAGATGATCGTAGGAACCATGTCTAACAATATCTATATGCAGATCGCCTTGATCATGTTGGTAGGTTTGTTGGCGAAGAACGCTATCTTGATCGTAGAGTTCGCTTTGGAACGTCGTCGTATGGGTATGAGTATCACATGGGCTGCCGTATTAGGAGCCGCCGCCCGTTTGCGTCCGATCTTGATGACCTCATTGGCGATGGTGGTCGGATTGTTGCCTATGATGTTCGCGTTCGGAGTAGGAGCGCACGGTAACCGTACATTGGGTACAGCGGCTATCGGCGGTATGTTCATCGGTATGATCTTCCAGATCTTTATTGTTCCGGTTTTGTTCGTGGTATTCCAGTACTTACAGGAGAAATTCAAGCCGATCGAATGGGAAGATTTGGATAACAGCGATATGAGTACGGAAATAGAACAGTACGCTAAAATAAAATAAGAGATGACAATGAAGAAACAAATTATATATATGGTATGTGCGACTGCTTTGTTAAGCAGTTGCCATATCTATAAGGCATACGAGCGTCCGGATTCCATCGATGCGACGGGAATTTATCGTGATCCGGTTTCCGAGACTGATACATTAGCCTCCGCGGATACGACCAATATGGGAAACCTTCCTTGGAAGGAAGTTTTTCGTGATCCGAAGTTACAGGCGTTAATTGAGGAGGGATTAGCTAATAACGTAGATATGCAGGCAGCCGTTCTTCGGGTAGAGGAAGCGAAAGTATTGTTGACTTCCGCCCGTCTGTCTTTCTTGCCTTCTATAAACCTTGCTCCCCAAGGTACGATTACGAAGATGGAAAGCAGTGGGTATGTAAAAGCTTACACGGCTCCTGCGGCCGCTAGCTGGGAGGTTGACCTATTCGGAAAGCTCTTGAACGCAAGCCGTGGCCAAAAAGCCTCCTACTTACAGAGCCAGTATTCAAGACAAGCCGTGCGCTCTCAATTGATCGGTGGTATAGCGAATACTTATTATACCTTGTTGATGCTTGATCGGCAGGTGGAAATTACCGCTAAGACGGTTGATATCTATAAAGAGAATGTTCGTGTCATGGAGGCTATGAAGATAGCGGGTATGGCTACCGAGGCTGCCGTGACGCAAATGCGTGCCGCTTACCATCAGGTTTCCGGCTCGTTGATTGAGCTGGAGAGCCAGGTGCGTAGCGTGGAAAACTCATTGTCCGTGTTATTGGCTAAGGCCCCTCAACAGATCGATCGGGGTACTTTGGAGGAACAAGTAATGCCGGAGGATATCATGGTGGGGGTACCTTTGCAATTGTTGGAGAATCGTCCGGACGTAAAGATCGCGGAGATGACACTTGCCAGCGCTTATTATACGACGAACCAAGCCCGTGCCGCTTTTTATCCGGGATTGAATATCACGGCTACGGCTGGTTGGACGAACGGTTCAGGCATACAGGTCGCTAATCCGGGTCAATTCATGTTTCAAGCTTTGGCTTCGTTGGCTCAACCCATTTTCAACAATGGTAAGTTGGTCGCTAACTTGAAGGTCTCGAAGGCAGAAGAGAAGATCGCTCAAATGAATTATCAGCAGACAATTCTGGAAGCTGGTAAGGAGGTGAGTGATGCTTTACATCAGTATGATGCCACGAGCAAGAAGCTTGTCCAAGATAGAGCGCAGATCGAGCAGCTAGAGAAAGCGGTGGCTTATACCAGCGCCTTGTTCCAGTCGGCTCAATCTACTTATTTGGAAATCCTTTCCGCACAGCAGAGCCTCTTGAGCGCTCAGTTGACGGAAGTGTCCGACAATGTGCAACGTATGCAAGCGGTTGTCAGTTTATACAGTGCCATCGGTGGTGGTAGAGAATAATAACCTTTAAATGTAGTAAAGTTATGATTAGTCCATTAGCATATGTAGATTCAAGCGCGAAGATCGGGAAGAACGTTACGATTCATCCTTTTGCGTACATTGATAAGAACGTGGAGATCGGGGATGATTGCGAGATCATGCCTCATGCCAGCTTGATGAGCGGTACACGCATGGGAAATCGCAACCGTGTATTTAACGGGGCTGTTATCGCCGCTGAGCCTCAGGATTTCTTTTATAAGGGAGGTGATACGATCGCTGTAATCGGAGATGACAACGTAATTCGTGAGAATGTGGTGATTAACCGTTCCTCGACAGCGGAAGGACGTACTAGTATCGGTAATGGTAATTTCTTGCATGAGGGGGTACATGTTTCTCATGATACGCAGATCGGAAACTGTAGTGTATTCGGTTATGGTAGTAAGATTCCGGAAATTGTATCTTGGAAGATTATGTGATCTTCGGAGGCAATGTATTGATGAGCCAAGGATCCCGGGTTGGGGCTTGGGCGATGATTCAAACCGGCTGTCGTTTCCGTAAGGATATACCTCCTTTTATCGTAGCGGCTCAAGAGCCTACCACGTATTATGGCGTGAACTCTTTCATCATGTCTCATGAGGGATTCAGTGAAAAGGTTATCAAGCACATCAGTCATGCGTACCGGATCATCTTCCAAGGAAACAGCAGCCTTACGGATGCCTTGTTAATGATAAAGGATCAGGTTCCGATGAGTAAGGAGATCCAACATATTATAGATTTCGTTGGTGAGTCTAAATTAGGTATTGTCAAATAAATACCAATAACAAACGATAGGTAAAAGCGAAGGAAATCATTTCCTCCGGCTTTTTTATATAATGGAAGGACGGTTTGGTTAATAATGTTTGTTAAATAATGGTAAACGTGCAGCATTTATCTCTTTTTAAGTGTCTTACTAATAAGACAACACGCAATGAAATCCAATAAAGGAGGTTTAATATGAAAAAGTCATTTTTATTATATCTTATCATGTCTGTATTTCTCATCGGTTATTGCGCTTGCGATAATGATGAGGAAATTTTGATACGGCTACTACCGGACAAGTGATCAAGTCCCGGATGATATCAAATCTTTTAATTCAGTTACAAAAGAAATCGTTTTCGAGAAGAATATTTCTATCAAGCAAGACGTGCGAGGCAATGAGAAGGTTGAATTCCGGATAGCTGGAAACGGTCACTTCACGGTAGGCAGTATCTCTTCGATAAGTTCCGTTATCTATAATGCCCCAGTCTTATTAGGGGATTATCAGAGATATTATTTATATGATGGATATCCTGTTGTAGATGTTCTACAAAATGAGGTAAGTAACCAAGAGGAAAGGGACGAAAACATGCAAAAGATAGAGAAAGCTTGGAGCAACTTCCTGAAAGTATTGAATGAGGCTGGAAAGTTGAAGTAGTAATTACCGGTTTGGGATGTAATACTGCGATACATCCTTTTTGCGCATTTAATAAGTACGTTCTGTATTACATTTGCTAGCGTTTAAATTTAAGTAAATGTGATGAGTATGGGAAAGAACGATTTGGTATCGGGTATGCGGACGTACATAACCGAGTTATGTGAGGGGGGACATCATTCTACGGCGAAGAGTTATCAAGATGCCTTGAATTCATTCAAGCGGTTTAGTGGTCGGGAGGAAATCCCTTATACCTATATTAATAAGGAGAACCTTCTATTTTATCAAAATTACCTAGAGAAGAGAGGGTGCGCCCGGAATACGGTGTCTACTTATATGCGTCGGCTCCGTTGTATGTATAATAGAGCGGTGGATGCCGGAGAAGCTCCCTACATCCCTCATTTGTTCAAGGGGGTGTTTACGGGAGTGGAGAGTAAGCGTAAGAAGGCCTTGAGCTTAGAGATGTTACATGTGCTAATGATGACTCCGGTGGAAGATATCAAGATGAGGAAGACACAAGGAGTTTTGTGCTTGATGTTCCTATTTTGCGGGATGGCGTTCGTGGATCTTGCCCATCTGAAAAAAGAGAATATCAAGAATGGTCTTTTGGCGTATTACCGGCAGAAGACTGGTACTTCTATACAGGTGGAGATCCCGGTCGAGGCATTGTCTCTATTAGAGTCATTGGCAGAAGATATCACTTCCGGTTCACCTTTTTTGCTTCCTTTTTTGAGTGGAACGAAGAGTGGCGAGGCGGCTTATCGTGAGTATACCTCAGCCTTGTCCCGCTTCAACCGGGACTTGAAGTCACTAGCGAAAATCTTAGGCATAACTTGTCCGGTCACTTCGTACTCTATCCGTCATTCCTTCGCCACGACCTTGAAAGAGCAGGATGTATCGATTGAGATGATTAGCGAATTGTTGGGACATAAATCAATTAAGACCACACAAATCTACCTAAAAAGTTTCTCGCTTGAAAAGATCTCAGCGGTGAACAAGGCTTGTTTTGAGAGATTGTATAATTATGTACCAAAAGTAGGGTAGGAGTGTGCGCTACTTGGGAAGTAGCGTTCGTTTCACGCCGCAAATGTAGTAAAAAATAACTAAAAACAAGCGAACAGACCCGTTTGTTTGTTCATTATTGGCGTTTGATCCTCTCTATTCTTTGATTTTCCTATTTTATCCTAGACGTACAGACATGGTGATGCGGGTGAAACAACCTCTTGTTCCCGGTATCATTCCACCATGCCTCATAACCTGTGTGTGTATCCCTGTAGAGACGGGGCGTGTCCCGTCTCATCCCCTCAAAATAGTATTCTAAATTACTGTCAGACGGTGGGAGACGGAGCACGCTCCGTCTCTACAACTGAGTGAAAACCATTTTCCAACCTTTTACGCTACTTCCCAAGTAGCCTAATTTCTCATCACGAAAAGGGTCATGGGTTCAAGTATTGAACCTTCCTTTTGACAATAGTCAACGAGATGCGTACGAATGTCTCAAAACCGGTCGTGGATTCGGTACCTCCAGAGGGTATCGACGCCGTAGGCGTTGAGAGAACGGTCTCGACAGTACCTACCTAGGCGGTAAACCGGAGCGTAAGCGTTGGTACATCGCCATCGTCAACAACAAATCGGAGAAACTTTGCGTCGACAGATTGGAGAAACGTGTGGCGAGCCAGCCGGAAGGGGAGAAGGATTATGAGGTCTATGTCGCTTCCCAAAAGGAGATGAGCCTCACTGCTGCAGGCAAGCGGAAATGGGTAGAACGAATCCTGTTCCGCTCCATAGTTTTCATCCGCTGTACCGATACCTTACGTAAAAAGGAGATCGTGCACCTTCCATACATCAAACGTTTCATGGTGAACATCGCCGGAGAGAGGCGAGGCGGCATACGTCCCGTGGCCTTCATCCCGGACGATCAGATGGCCAAGCTTCGCCGGATGGTAAACGACTCGGACGATCCTGTCACGATCGATCCCAGTCCCGTGCCTCTTGGCTCTAAGGTGCGGATCAATGGTGGAAACCTGCGTGGTTTGGAGGGGAACGTGTTGGAAGCTCCGGATGGTGGGACCTGTTTCGTGATTCGCATAGACTTGCTTGGCTGTGCCAAGGTCAGTATTTCCCGTGATCTGCTGGATGTACTACCCTAAATATGTATGAGAACATCTTATAAGAAAGAGGAGGAGCGATCCGGTGTACGCTTGATCGCCCTGCTGGAAAATCATTTACAAGATATTTTGAGTCGTGAGGCGGATAACCGCACGTTCATCCATCTTTATTGCACGGGGCCGTATTGGGTGGCGTTCGAGAGATCCGCTTACTTGTTACACCGTGTATCTCCCCGTGCGATGGTGACCCCGATGCGCCTCACCACCTATCCGTTCCCGATCGTGATGGTCGCATGGACGGAGAAGGAATTGCGCACTTACAGCCGGACACATCTTTTCCTTCGGGAAGGTGATAACTATGGCCGACTATCCGCCCCGTCCCATTCGCTTGATGGTTATCGGGAGTGGCACACGGAAGAGGTGGGGGATTTTCCTGTGCTACAACCCTTATTGAATAACTGACTAGACATGATTATAAAAGAGAGCTTAGAAAAACCTTCCGATTTTATACCGGACGGGATGAGTATGCTCGAACGGAACGTGAAACGTTTGGGTGACTGTTTTTTAGCGTTTATCGCCTTGATCGTATTCTCCCCATTATTCTTAATTTGCCATATAGCCGTGAAGTGGGAGGATGGCGGCCCTTCGATATTCAAGCAAGAGCGTATAGGTCGTTTTGGTCGTCCGTTCAACATCTATAAGTTCCGTAGTATGCGGCTGGACGCAGAGAAATTTGGTCCTGCCCTTTACAAAGGTGGCTCAGATCCCCGTATGACAAAAATCGGTCGATTCCTTCGGGAACATCATCTGGATGAGCTTCCTCAATTATGGAATGTCTTTATAGGTGACATGTCTTTTATCGGTCCCCGTCCGGAGCGACAGTTTTACATAGACCAGATCATGGAACGGGATCCCCGTTATCGTTACCTGTACCAGATTCGTCCGGGTGTCACCTCTTACGCCACGCTTTATAACGGCTATACGGATACGGTGGAGAAGATGCTTCGCCGCTTGCGTTACGACTTGTTCTATCTGGAGCACCGCTCTTGGCTGTTCGATTTCAAGATATTGGTGAAGACGTTTTTGAACATAGTGTTCGGGAAGAAATTTTAATGATTAAAAAACATCCAAGCATCTTGTTGCAGATACTTGGATGATCACAAGTTATCCTAAAATAGGATGGAACTCACTCACCACGTCAAAGCACGGACAGGCTTTCAACGGGTCCAAATCCCGATGTCCCACGATTAGGCCTTTGGGAATTGCCGACGCAGTTCACTGAGCAAATCGTGCAGGGCCTGCCGCTGCGCTATCGTCCGGGTGTCCATGGGAGTCTTACCGTCGCTGGCGAGTCCCCCGATGTAGCATACCCCGATGCTGTGCCTGTTGTGGCTCTTGCAGTGAGCACCCACTTGCTCGATGGGTCTGCCCTTCTCGACCGTACCATCGGTCGGTATGACAAAGTGATAGCCACAACCCTTCCAACCGAGCGAGCGATGCCAGTGGTCGATGTCCGCCATCCGTAAGGTGCTGCCCTGCCTGTTGGCAGAGCAATGCACGATGATCAACATGACGGTTCTCATCCGATCAAACCGCTAGCGGCTCCACCGGCGGCGCCGGTGATGACCAGTTCGACAATACGGATAATGTAGAGCAACACGCTCTTCCAGTTCGTTTTCATACTTGTTCTTAAATAAATGATTAAAAGTCTCATACAATATTCAAATGTTAAAAGAGGGGATCAACCTTATGATTCGTTAGATCTCATCGGGACTCTCGGAGTCGGAGCCTCCACCCGAGGATGGTTTCTTCTTTGCCGCCTCCAGATTGACCGTGGTCTCTCCCGCACGTTCCGCCTTGTAGGTGGCTTGTTGCGCGGCACGGCTGCTCACGGGGTTGAACATAGCTTGGGAGCGCAAGTTCTCGAAATCCTCGCCCGGCGTGAAGAGGATGTTTACATCGGTGATGTTGTCCGAGGTGAACTTCTTGATGTTTTCCGCCCCCTCACAACCCAGCGAGATAGCAAAGGTCCCCAGTTCTCCAAACTGCACCTTGTTACCATTGAGCAGCTGCTCCACGAGACATTCGCACGTGTCCGACACCACGCCTTTGACCGTACCCCGGGAGAATACCCCGTTGTGGTTTGCGATGTGTTGAACGAACTGGGAGAACGACATCACCTCGTTCACTTGCGCTTGGCGTAAGCCTTTTCCGGCATTTCCGGCTTGATGGGATTTCCCATCATGTAAACACTGTAATTGATCATACAATAAATAGTTTTAAAGAGTTAAACATGAATGATTTTCGCCAATCCCTATCGTTGGTTGACAATGCGAATATAGTACCGTGGATGAGGCGAATGCAAATCGGTTGATATCGGTTTACTACTGGTTGACTGGTGGTTGATTAGCTGGGGACATAATTGGCTGAATATGGAGGAAAGGGAGTGATACATGGAGGAGAAAGACAAGATAAATACCACGATAAATATCTATGGTGGCACTCAGCAGATACTGCCTAACGCCACCCAAGCCGTCCAGAACTTCTACGGAGAGGATTTTTCCCGTGATACCACCCGGGAGGAGGCATTGGGCAAGCTGAAGCTTTCGCCAGATGCCAAGCGTCTGTCCGCTTATATAAATAATGTAGAGGAACTGACGGTGTATCTGACCCGCCTGTCTGGTTGTGTCATGGCGGAAGAGTTGGCGCTGGTCGTGGTCAGTATGGTAGAGAGCGGGACTGGGATCAACAAGGAGATGATGGTCAAGGAACGTTTCATCAAATTGCTCCTGCCGCTTGCTCCGGGAATCACTAGCGGACGGTCTATCGATAACATCCGTGCCCGTATCAATGACGCATGGGCGAGAAGAGCTAAAAAAAGGACTTAAATCTTCAAATAAATAAAATTATGTTTCCACTCATATTGACTCCAGCTGTCACCTCGGCTCTGTGTGTGCTTGTTGCTCGAACCGTAGGCATAGGGCCATTTGCCGACATCTATGGGGAGCGGAATGAAGAAATAGAGCGAAAACCCGCTTCTTCCTCCTCTGCCATAGAGGAGCTAAAGGAGATGAATATGGATCAACTGGTATCCGTATTGGTGGAAAAAATAGAGCGACGTTCCCCAGAGGTGATAAAGGCTCTCCAAGGCATAGACAAAGAGGATGCCATCTCGAAGACACTTCACTTGACCTACCTTGACCAGATCGCCTCGGCCCAAGCGTATCTCAACGAGAACCATCAAGCGGATCTCTCCCGGGTACAATGCCTTTTGCGCAAGATGCTTCCCGAGCCTTATCACAAGGCGATAGCGGACTTGCGGGAGAATCAAGATCCGTCGGTCATCTATAATATATTCGGGGGAGTCCATCAACACGCCCCCAACGGCGACGAGGGCTGAGCAAAAAAGTATCTTAGGTGACTTGCGCCACGCCCCTAGGATACTTTGCCGATGCACCTAAGATACTTGGGGGATGAACATAAGATACGTTTGCGCCCAATTTTGAGCTCTGTCGAATCCTCAAATGTGAAGCGTGTCAAGTACGGTTCTGTGAGAAAGGAGGGTGAAAGTCCCTCTTCTTTCCTAAACAATAGATTATCATGAATAGTAGACTTAAAATTTTAGATTGTACACTTCGTGATGGAGGATATTATACTTCGTGGGATTTTAATTCCCATATAGTAGACGCTTACATCCGAGCTATGAATAACTTACCTGTTGATTATCTGGAAGTCGGTTATCGTAATACTCCCTCCAAGGAATATCTTGGTAAATTTGGCTATACTCCGGTATCTGTACTCAAACATCTCCGTAACTCTTGTTCCAAGAAGATTGTGGTTATGTTGAATGAAAAGGATGCACGGCCTACAGATTTAGACTTGCTTCTTCGTCCCATACAAGGATTGGCCGATATGGTTCGTGTTGCCATTGACCCTAAGAACTTTGATAGGGCCTTGGTCTTGGCCGAAGCGGTTAAGGCTATGGGGTTTGAAGTGGGTTTTAATACGATGTATATGTCCAAGTGGCATGAGTATAAAGGTTTTCTCGATAAATTAAGTCTGTTGAATGGAGTTGTCGATCTGTTTTGCATGGTCGATTCTTTTGGAGGTGTCTCACCTCAGGACATCAAGGAGATTTATGGAGTAGTAAAGAGTAAGACCACTTGTCCTATAGGCTTTCATGGGCATAACAACCTTCAGATGGGACTGGTCAATACCTTGACAGCTATAGCGTGTGGAGCGGATTATGTAGACGCTACCATTCTTGGTATGGGGCGGGGAGCGGGTAATCTTAATATGGAATTACTTTTAACTTACTTGAATAAGGAAGGATTGGAAGTTGATTTTAATGTATTGGGCGATGTCATCACCGCTTTTCAGCCTCTGTTGGAGAGGTATAAATGGGTACAAACCTTCCATATATGATTTCAGGTGCCAATTCCTTCCCGCAAAAAGAGGTAATGGAGTGGGTCTCAAACCGTGCTTATAGCTTTAATAGTATTGTACGGGCTTTGGACAATAAACGAAATAAGGTGGCGGATAACGCGCGTTATCCCCAACTCCTGGCAGTGGAGGCTGGCGAAGTGATGATTATCGGCGGTGGCAATAGCAGTATGGAACATTTGGAGGCTATAAAAGAGTTTATGCTAAATCGTCCTTCCATGCCTGTCATTTTTGTAACGGCCCGGTATGTTGCTCATTTTAAGGAAATCGTTAATCCTAAATATTATTGTCTGGTCGGAAATGAATCCAAACGTATGACGAGAAATCTAAAGGCCGAAGAGTATGAAGGACTTGCGTCTTGCCGCCTTATCCCAGGATGATGGGTACTGAAGTCCCGGCATACGCCAAAGAGTCTACATTTGAGTTGCAAGAAATCGGTTTTGCGAATCATTATTCGGATTCATGCACACTTTGGCCTTATCCTTGGCTTTAAGCATGAGACCTCCAATGTATATGTGGTAGGTTATGACGGATATAAGGGTGAGGTACTCTCTGAGAAGGAGATGGATTTGTCCAATGAAAACCGTTTCTTGTTCGAGACTTTTCAGAGAGAATATAGTGATAGGGTTAATTTGATCTCATTAACGCCTTCTTTGTATAAATCACTCAAGGTTGAATCTATTTATCAATATTTGTAATATGGCCGATAAAATAGCGTTCTTTCTTCCTACCCGAAAAGGGAGCGAGAGAGTTAAAAACAAAAACACTCGAACATTTGCCGGCATTGAAGGTGGTATCCTAAGAGTAAAGATAGAGCAATTGTTGCAAGTGGAGCGTGTGGGTTCCATAGTTATATCAACAAATGATTTAGAGACTATGGCTGTGGCTGAGTCTTTTAAAGACCATCGCGTCAAGATTGTAGAGCGGCCTGAACATCTTTGCCTGTCTTCCACGGTGATAGAAGATTTTATAAATTATATACCTTCTATCATTGATGCTGAACATATATTTTGGGTTCATGCTACAGCACCATTTGCTGATATCGAGGTCCTTAATAACGCATTGGATTGCTATGAAGAAAATGTAATAAAGAATGCGACTTTTGACAGTCTACTGAGTGTGACCAAAATACAGCAGTTTTTATGGTCAAAGAAGTATAACAAATGTATAAACCATGACCGTTCGTTGGTGAAATGGCCCCGTACACAGGATTTAGACCCGCTTTACGAGATTAACCATGCGTTCTATATAAATAGTAAAGAAAACTATTATAGATATCATGACCGGATAGGAGAGTTCCCTTTTCTTTATGAATTGGATAAAATCCATTCATTTGATATTGATTGGGAAGAGGATTTCACTATGGCAGAGATGATGTATAGGCAATTGTGTTTTTGAAAAAAATAAGTATTCTCTCAAGTAGTATCAGGCATGAACTATCGTTTTGTATGTCTGGCAGAGTCCGTAACCCTTGTCCCCAAACGTTATCATGCCGAGGTTTTATTCATCAGCCTCTTCCGGGAGAGGGAGAACCTCATGTCACAGAAATCACGCGTTTATTAGGCGATGAGTCATCTGTGGCTGACAAGCCCGGCTCGTTCTGTATCCAGATACCGGCTGGTCCTCTATGGAGCAATGATGACGCCAAAAAGCGTGCTCCCTTCATCTGTGCCGCGCATGGTGGGCGGTTTACCGGCAAATGGTTTACCACCATTTGGGGGAAAATGAGCGTTGTGGAATGTGAGATTCCTTATCCGCAGCAGGGAGGTACTTCCTTTAAACTGTTTGTTCCCGCCGGTCCGCTGTGGAGCCACGATGATGCAAAACAGAAATGCGATGCTATTTGTGCCTCTTATGGTGGCAAATGGACCGGACAGTGGAAAACCATCGTTCCGGGCAGGATGAGTATTTGCGAATGTGAGTTTAATTGGTAATTCATCTGATTTATCTCCCCGGGGCGTCTGGTTTGAGGTCCCGGGGGGATTTTTGACGAAAGATTTATTGACAAGCAAAAGATTTTAATATAGGCTTACTGTAAAGGCGGGGTAAGGATTATGGGAAAATATACCCGATTGGGCAAGAATACAGCTTGGTTTTTCTCGGGAGTGCGGGAGCGAAATTGATGAGCCTGTTTATGCTACCCTTTTATACACGTTGGCTCACGTTGGCCGACTATGGTAGCGTAGATCTTATTGGTATTTATTCGGGCTTGTTGCTTGGAATTGTATCCTGTACGATTTTCGATGCTTTATTCATTTTCCCGAAAGACCAACCGTATGAGAAGAAGCGTGAGTATTTCAGTTCAGGAATAGGGTTTGCCTTAATGACAATTACAGGTATGGCTCTTATTTGCTGGTTGGTGCGGACACTGGGGAAGGCCAATGAGTGGCATGGATTTGTTTTTGAGTATCTATGGCTGATATTTGGATTGCTCGCTATATCTTACGTCCAGCAGGTGACCCAGCAGTTTATACGTTCTCTTGATAAGATGCTCGTTTATAGTATGACCGGCATTATACAAACAGCGACGAGTATTTTGTTTTCGTTTCTATTGATCCTCGTTGGGGAATTGAGGGGTATGTGTCATCAATGGTCCTGGGAAATGCGATAGCGCTCGTTTATTCGATGATACGCTCTGGTGCGTATCGCTATTTGCATATTCGCGGTATTAGTCGAAACGCGGTCTGCGAGATGTTACGTTACTCCATTCCTCTTATCCCTAATGGATTGATGTGGTTTTTGATAAGCTCACTGAATCGTCCGGTATTGGAAACGTGTTCCGGATTGACTGCTGTTGGTCTGTTTGCCGTGGCGGGTCGTTTTCCGAATCTGCTCAATACGCTTTACTTGCTTTTTCAACAGGCATGGCTTATCTCGGTACTGGAGGAGGCGAAGAAACCTACCTACGAACAATTTTATAATAAGATGCTGAAATTGGTGGTTGTCGTCCAGTCGCTAATGGCAGTTTTGTTGGCTTTCTCCGGTAAGTGGATTATAGAGTTATTTACGACTCCCGACTACCATTCTGCGTGGCAATATATACCATTGCTTGTTATCAGTGTGATATTCATGAATGTAGCCACGTTTGTGGGAAGTAATTTCGCCGTGACACGTGAAAGCAAATATTATTTTTATTCCACGATATGGTCGGGTGGTGCGAGTCTTTTGCTCAATCTCGCTCTCATCCCTGTGTTCTCCATATGGGGTGCTTGTTGTGCGGCTTTGATCTCGCAAGCTATAGGTATGGCTATGCGTATCAAATACTCATGGAAGTCGGCCCGGATTACAGATCTGGGATTCTTTTTTAAGAATTCCATTTTCCTTTTTGGCAGTGTGGCTATATGCCTGCTCTTGCAAGGGACATGGATCATGTATTTGTGCATGGGAGGTATGTGTCTCTATTTTTACATTATCAATTACAGACCAATTAATAGAGTTATTGTTTACATAAAAAATCATGAGATTTATAACCGATATCGCTAATGCTTTGCGTACGGCCATATATATATGGCGACTTATCACAAAAGAGGATCTGAAGAATCCTTTTAAGGAGTGGCAAGGAGATAAAGATAAACCCATCTATGTTCTTGCTAACGGGCCTTCCTTGGGGGAGTTTCTTGAAGATATAGAGGAAAAATGGGATAAGTATAAGAATGCGGAATTTTTCGTTGTGAATGATTTTGTTCATGACTCGCGTTTTACGCTAATCAAGCCTCGGTATTGCGTGATGAGCGATCCGCTTTTTTTGAGGATACCATTTACTCCGAACGTGGTCATAAAGCGATGAACGCCTTGGCTGAAAAAGTGTCATGGCAGATGATTCTATTCATCCCTTTGCTTCAAAAAGAATCGACGTATCTTGATCCGGTTCGTCAGAATCCTAATATAAAAATTGTAACATTTCATGCCATACCGTATTATAGTGGACTAGAGTCGTTAAGGCATTATTTTTATAAAAAGGGGTTGGGCAATGGTGAATTTGGAACGGTCGCTCTAAATGCTTTATATGCAGCTTTGATGTTAGGGTATAAAACACTCTATGTCTATGGTATTGATCATACATTTTTTAATGATATCGCCGTGAATGATGAGAATGTTCTTTGCTTCAAGGATAAACATTTTTATGAGGAGGAAACTGTATTACGACCGATGATATGCCATTATCCGGGTATGGACAACAAGCCATATACGATGGCGCAATTTGTAGCGGAGAAGGCTTTGATTTTTAAAGGACATTTAATTATGGAAAAATTTGCGAAAGCGATTGGCGCAACTATTATTAATTGTACACCGAATTCGTTGGTGGATGCATATGAAAGAAAACTGTATTTTAAAATGTGATAATAGAATAATTTATTCTAGTTGTTTTAGGAGAGTTCTATTACTTAAGTTAATATTGAAATGATATACTGATATCAGTCCTATATGAGACTCTTAACTAAGGATTGTTGGGATATTGAATAAATATTGATTAAATTAAAATGATATCGTTTTTTTAATTAATTGTTTGATGGTATAATTTTTATTACCATAAAATATGTGCGGGAGTATAAGATCTAGTATTAGATATGAGATTGAGTCATTATAATTCCATTAAAATAGATAGTATCTATAAATTGATGTTATGCTTGTATTGCCTCATGTTAGTGTGTAGGGCAGTTTTGCAAGCTACGGGAGGTGAAGTTTTTGTTTTTCTGGCTGTTTTGTTTACGATACCTCTTGTCTTGTTGATATTGGAAATTTTGCTACACCTCCAAAATCCTGGTGCTGCATTGTGGTTACTGATCGTGTCGTTATTCTATTTGTTGATTATTCCTATGAATGTGAACGCATAAAGTTTTTTATGCCATTGGTATATGCGGCTTTAGCATTTAGAAACGTGGACTATAAATTTGTATGTAAGACTTTTCTGATAGCGCAGATCATAGATTTAGTGGCCCATTATTTTCTTGTAAACAGTGGAGTGTTGATAGAGCAAGAGATGGATGCATCTTGGAAATCAGATGCTGTTCGAAAGGCTTACGATTTAGGATATGGAAATACAAACACGGCGGGAATGGCATTATTCTTTTTATGGTGTATTCTTCATGTATTTTTGTATGAGAGAAGCAAATTTTTATCATTTGTATTGATACTGTGTGGTGCTTGTTTAACTTATTATTACACGATAAGTAGAACAGCTTTTCTGGCTTGTTTGGTTCTTTTGATATCTTACTTCACCCCAGTTGGTTATTTGATGCGGCAGAAATTTTTTCTATGGGGAGTTCCTTTTTTTGTGTGTTTACCATTGTTTCTTGTGTTTTTCTCTGTCAATACCACTTCTTTGGACTCCCTAATGTCAGGGCGTTTTTACTATATATTGTACTTAATCAAACTGCTTAAGGAACCGTCTACTCTGATTACCGGTCTTTTTGTGAATGATGATAATATTTTTCCGATAGATAATGTCTTCTCGTATCTCTTGGTATATGGGGGAGTTATTGCAATCGTTCTGTTTTTTTGTTTTTATGGGAAAATGGTAAAACGATCGAGTTCAATACCGCCTTATGTTCTTATGGTATTACTGGCTGTTACATTGTCCGGTATCGGTGAATCGTCTTGGGCTGTTTTTGGTCGTATAGGTTCGTCTTTTTTTTGGTTACTCTTATTGAATCGAACGGCACTTATAAAGAAATAGGGAGTATCTTTTTATGAATCAAATTATCTTTTTTCATCCTCAGAATGATTTTTCGGGTAGTACACGGGTTTTGGCCCAAGTGATAGAAACGGAATATTCAGGACTACCTGTTAAGGTTGTTACTATGAGTAGGTCAAATGGTTTTCTTTCGTTACTGTGTAACGTGAAAATTATTCCTATCAAACTTTTGTTATATAAAGGAAAAAGCATACCAGGCTTGACGCAAATAGTTTGGCGATTACACGCTTTTATGCTGGCTTTAAGATATGGAAAACAATGTGATACGTTTTATATAAATACTATCTTGCCTTTTTATGCTGCCATTGCGGGAAGATTGTGTGGCAAACGACTGGTTTATCATGTACATGAAAAATTCGTACGGTATACTTGGGGGATGAGGATAGCTGAATATATATTTTTACATACAGAGGCTAAACGAATTTTTGTGTCTCATTATGTGAAACAGCAGTATCCTTTACTAAATCATAAAAATTCGGTAGTAAAATATAATCTATTGCCTTTGTCCTTTCTTTCTGCCGTAGAAGTGGTTCCAGTGGAACTGCGGAAGCGAAAAGTTGTATTGATGATGTGCTCTCTATCCAAAGCCAAAGGAGTATATACTTTTATGGAAGTGGCTAAACAAAGGCCGCAATATTCTTTCCGCCTGTTGCTGAGTAGCAGTAAGGGGGAAATCATTAATTTCTTTGGCTATGAGCTTCCCTATAACGTGGAGCTGATTCCAGCTCAGAGTAATGTGCATCCTTATCTCCATTCGGCAGACTTGATTCTCAATTTGTCCATCCCTTCATTGTGGATAGAGACATTTGGTATGACAATCATTGAGGCAATGGCTTATGGGATTCCTGCGATCGTTCCTAATGTAGGTGGTCCGACAGAAATCGTGGAGAATGGTCACAATGGTTATTGTATTGACGTGAGTGATGTGGATGCTGTAGTTAAAGCCATTGATAGGGTGCTTTCGAAAGAAGAATATCAACGAATGGCTGAGAACTCCTTGGAGAAGATAAAAGAATTTATTTATAAAAAAAATGGTTAAAGTAAGAGCAATTGCCTTTTACCTCCCTCAATTTCATCCAACAAAAGAAAATGATGAATGGTGGGGAAAAGGATTTACGGAATGGACAAATGTAGCAAAAGCCCGTCCATTATTTAAAGGACATGTTCAACCTCATATACCAGCAGATTTAGGCTTTTATGATTTGCGTCTATTGGAAACGCGAGAAGCACAAGCCGAATTGGCGCGGAAATATGGAATAGAAGGCTTTTGTTATTGGCATTATTGGTTTGGAAATGGAAAGCGTCTATTGGAACGTCCCTTTAATGAGGTGTTGAATAGTGGAAAGCCTGATTTTCCTTTTTGTTTGGCTTGGGCAAATCATTCATGGATGAAAAAATTATGGGATCCGAATGCTACATTTAAAGATAAGCTTTTGATGGAACAGGCTTATCCCGGTGATGAGGATATTAAAGCACATTTTTATACAGTATTACCCGCATTTAAAGATAAGAGATATATAACAGTAAATGGATGTCCTCTATTTCTTATTTATGCACCATTAGATTATAAAGAAGTAAGTCATTTTATTTCAATATGGCGTGATTTTGCTACTCAAAATGGATTAAAAGGAATTTATTTTGTAGGACAAGGTGCTATGCCTATGCGTGAAAGAATTTTGTCATTAGGTTTTGATGCTTTCAATGATGCTTCTGTTTTAGGGATAATGAAATATGAAAATTCTCTACGTTTAACTATTCGTAAAGTTGTAGCTCGACTATTTAACTATCCTATTACATATCGTTATGAAGATGCTATGAAATACTGGGTGCATAAAGAGGCTAAATTGAAAGATACTATTCCGACTATTATTCCTAATTGGGATCATAGTCCTAGATCTGGAACTAAAGGGATTATTCTGACAGATTCAACACCAAAGCTTTTTCAAAAGCATGTTAAAGAAATTGTAGGTTTGGTTAAAGATAAAAATAAAGAAGAGAGAATTATCTTTATTAAATCTTGGAATGAATGGGGGGAAGGCAATTACTTGGAACCTGATTTGCAATATGGGTGTGAGAAACTAAGTTTGTTTAGAGATGAAGTTTGTTAAATAAATATATGATCAAATATAATGTTTGTTTTTGATATATAACAGATTGATATTTATCTTTATTGTGAACAAAATTTAGATATATAGTAATTTGGATTTATGATATTTTGTTAATTTAGGTAATTGATATTTTTTTATGGATGTATAGTTTTGTTATAATGTTATATTTATGTGGTTATAGGTGGTTTATGTGTTGAGTGTTTTTTTTGTTCATGTGATTTTATTGGTAATTAAGTTGTTATGGGTATTAAAGTCTTGATGGTACCACAGGCATCCTTAGATATAAATGGAGGAATATGGAGGCATTGTGAAAATTTATATGATTTGCTTCGAGATACAGAAATATCAATTATTCCATTGAAGCGATTAAAAGTTAAATGTTTAGCTGTTTTTAGGAAAGCGTACTATAGTAATAAGGAATTGTATTACTGTATTAAAAAATCTGGATGCGATGTTGTACATGTGCATGGTTTTATGGCATTTTCTCCAATTCAGACGATTGTTATTTCTAAACTTTTAAGGAAAAAAGTCATCTATAGCCCGCATTTTCATCCATTTGAATATTTGGAACATCCTTTTTTAGGAAAGTGTTTTTTTATTTATTATAAAACCTCTTTTAAAAGGAGTCTCTCAGATCGTAACAATATCAAGTAGAGATACTGAATTTTTTTTAAAATATCATTCTAATGTTATTAAAATTCCTCATAATTACAGGACTTTTCCAGAGATTATACCTCCAATAGCTAGTCGTAAAAAAAATATGATTCTTTTTGTTGGTAGAAATGAATCAAATAAGGGTATGGATTATTTATATCAAATACCACAAGAGTATGAGGTTCATTGCGTAACACGGGGAGGACTTAAACGTAGTGATTTCGTTAAACATGAAAATATTACGGAAACTGAATTGCGAAATTTATATGAGTCTTCAAGTCTTGTTGTAATACCATCGAGATATGAAGCCTTTTCGTATGTTGCTTTGGAGGCACTTTCTTATGGTACTCCGATAGTTGTTTCTGATAGAGTTGAGATTGTGGACTATTTGAAAGAATCTCAGTCTTATTCCGTCTTCTCATATGGCAATGTTGTAGATTTTCTATCAAAAATTGAATCTACGATTGGAAAGTTTGTAGATCGAGATACATTATTATATCCATTCAAGCCTGACAATGTGAGAGAAAAGTATATCAAGTTGTTTAAAATGATTGATTAAAAAGCGTCTCTTTGAAAAGTTTCAAACGGAGTCATAACAGAAGGGTGAGTCTATTCTGCCTTTTTGTAAAAGGAACGAGATCCTCTATAACATCTTTTTGTATATTTGATTTCTCTATAGATTTCTTGAAATATATAATCTTAGGTCGAGTAAGGGAAGGTGAGAGCCCCTCTCCTTACTCGATCGTAAGTACTTAATAAGCGACAGATGAACAGTTAATACTAGATACGTATATCTATTACTTTAATAATTATGCTAATTATCATTAACTCTATTCAGCTTTTGTATTATAGTTTATTTTAAGTTTAAAATTATGCACGTACTAATTACAGGCGGTGCCGGTTTCATCGGTTCCCATCTCTGTGATGCTCTTTTAGCAAAAGGGCATAAATTAACCGCAATAGACAATCTTGTATTAGGAAGAAAAGAAAATATCTTTCATCTTCTCGGGGGAAATGATTTTGAATTCATAGAGGAAGATCTACTCCATGAGAAGGCCATGAGGGATATCTTCAAGAATGGTAAATTTGATATGGTTTATCATCTGGCTGCCAACTCGGATATTCAGAAGGGAGGAAAAGATCCGATGGTGGACTATAATTTGACTTTCAATACAACTTTTCATGTGTTGCAGTATATGAAAGAATTTGGTGTGAAGAAATTTTTCTTTGCTTCTACGTCGGCTATCTATGGGGAGACTTATGATGTGCTTGACGAGGATTATGGTCCTTTGCGTCCTGTTTCTAACTATGGCGCAGGTAAGTTGGCTAGCGAAGCTTTTATCAGTGCGTTCAGCTTGACCTATCAGATCCAGACTTGGATCACTCGTTTCCCGAATGTCGTAGGCGAACGTTTCACACATGGGGTGATCTATGATTTTATCCATAAGTTGCAAAAGAATCCGGCGGAACTGGTCGTTTTGGGAAATGGGGAGCAATGCAAGCCTTACGTATATGTGAAGGATCTGGTAGCGGGTATCCTTCATGTGGTAGAACATGCGACAGATCCTTATAATGTGTATATGCTCGGTTCGGATACCCGGACGAAGGTGAAGGAGATCGCTGCTATGGTGATAGAGGAGATGGGATTGGAAGCGAAGATAAAGTACACTGGAGGTGATCGTGGCTGGGCAGGGGATGTTCCTGAGTTCCGGTATGATCTCTCGAAAGTGAATAGGCTGGGATGGAAAGCGGCTTATACATCTAATGAATCTGTAAGATTGGCCATTCAAAAAGCTTTGGGGAAATGAAGTAGTAGTAATCGCAGGTGGGCAGGGTACTCGTATCGCCTCTTTGAATAATGAGATTCCGAAGGCAATGATCCCAATTAATGGCAAGCCAATCTTGGAGTATGAGGTGGAGATGGCTAAACGTTATGGCTATACGGATTTTTTGTTTGTCATAGGCACATGGGCGACAGATAGAACACCATTTTGGAGATGGCCAAAAGTGGGGCGTGAATATTGAGTATTATAAGGAAGAGAAGCCCTTGGGTACGGCTGGAGCTTTGGGTTATCTGAAAGAGAGGTTGACGGAGGATTTCTTTGTGTTTTATGGGGATACGGTGATGGATATAGATATGTGTGCCATGTTGGAATATCATAAGAATAAGCAGGCGGATGCCACGCTTTTCCTTCATCCCAATGATCATCCTTATGATTCGGATATAGTTGATCTTGAAATGAATGGCCGCATAAAGAAGTTTTGCAACAAGCCTCATAAGGATGGTTTCGTAAGTCATAATATGGTGAATGCGGCCTTGTTTATATTCTCACCTAAGATACTGGACTTGGTAGAGGTGGGTATAAAGTCGCACATCGAGAAGCATGTGTTGCCTGCTTGTTTGGAAAAGGGGCTAAAACTATATGGCTATGTGTCGTTTGAATATATCAAGGATATGGGTACGCCTGATCGTTATTACTCGGTATGTGATGACGTGACGAGTGGAAAGGTCGCTCGGTTGAATAGGAAATATATCCGGCCTGCGATTTTTTTAGATCGTGATGGTGTTATATCCAAAGAGGTAAATCTTCTTTGTAAGCCGGAGCAAATGGAACTTATAGAAGGGGTGGGGGAAGCCATCCGCTATATTAACCAGAAGGGCTATTTAGCGATAGTCGTGACGAACCAGCCTGTGATAGCTCGTAATCTTTGTAGTTTAGAAGAACTGGATTACATCCATGCCAAGTTGGAGACCTTACTCGGGCATGAGCATGCTTATTTGAATGCGATCTATTATTGTCCGCATCATCCGGATAGCGGTTATCCGGAGGAGCGGAAAGAATATAAGATAAAATGCGATTGCCGCAAGCCTGCTCCGGGAATGTTATTGCGAGCGGCTAAGGATTGGAATATTGACATGAGCCAATCGTACATGATCGGAGATAGGGATAGTGATGTGCGGGCCGGAGAAAATGCGGGTTGTAAAGCCTCTTTCAAGATCGAAATGAATAAATCCAATGCTTTGTTGGATGTATTGAAAACAATTATTTAAAAAAGTTTAAGCCTAATATGATTATATCAAGAACTCCTTTCCGGATATCATTCGCAGGGGGAGGTTCAGACCTTCCCGCATTCTATCGTAGGACAACGGGGGCTGTGTTGAGCACTTCTATAGATAAATACATGTATATCGCTATTCATCCATTCTTTAATAAAAATAAGATACAACTGAAATATTCAAAGACGGAAATGGTGGATCATATAGATGATATTTGCCATCCTATTTTTCGGGAAGTGTTGAAGATGTATCAGTTAAGTGGTGTGGATTTGAATTCGATAGCTGATATCCTTCGGGTACCGGGCTGGGGTCTAGTTCGGCTTTTACGGTGGGACTGCTTAATGTGGTTCGTGCATACTTAGGTAAAGCGACTAGCGGTGAAAAGCTGGGGCAGCTGGCATGTGATGTGGAAATCAATAAAGTAGGATCGCCTATTGGAAAACAGGATCAATATGCGGCCGCCTGTGGAGGCCTTAACTTTATAAGCTTTTATGGAGATGAGACAGTGAATGTGGAGAAAATCATAATGAGTCCTAATAAGAAAAAGAAATTGGAGGATAATTTATTGATGGTGTTTGTCGGAGGGGAACATTCCGCTAGCACTCTTCTCGAGAATCAGTCTGTTGCGATCGGTGATGCCAAGAAGTTTGAGACGCAAAAGTCGATGGTACGATTGGCCTATCAACTTAGGGATTCATTGGAAAATAATCTGCTTGATGATTTCGGGCGTATTCTACATGAGGGTTGGTTGATGAAGAAATCTCTCACTTCCGGTATCTCTACGGGCGCAGTGGACTATGTATATGAGAAGGGGCTGCGTGCCGGAGCATTAGGAGGGAAGTTACTGGGGGCCGGTGGCGCTGGTTTTATCCTTTTCTATTGCCCCAAAGAAAAGCAGGATGATTTTCGAGCACAAATGGGAGGTATTAACGAAATGAAATTTCATTTTGATGATTTTGGGTCTAAGATAATTTATGTTGGAGATCGATTTAATGATTAATAGTTAATAGGATGGATTATACAAAGGATATCGCCGTTTATTTCGATAGGCTGAAAACAACAATTGATAAAATCAATAAAAAGGATTTAAGCGACTTGATGAATGTATTGGTTGAGGCTAAAGAATTTGGAAAACAGATTTTTATTATGGGCAATGGAGGATCATCTGCTACAGCTTCTCACTATGTATGCGATTTTAATAAGGGTATTTCTATGAACCAAGATAAGAAGTTTAAACTTATTTGCTTGAATGATAATATCCCTTCTTTGATGCTTATGCCAATGATTTATCTTTTGAGGATATTTTTGTAGAACAATTAAAGAATTTCTATGAGGTGGGAGATGTCGTGATTGGCATCTCTGGATCGGGAAACTCTATGAATATACTCAAAGCCATAGCTTATGCCAATGATCAAGGTGGGACAACTGTGGGTTTGACCGGATATAATGGAGGCAAGTTAAGACAAATGACTAAGCATGGAGTGCATATTCCTATTGATGATATGCAGATAGCAGAGGATTTGCACATGGTGTTAGACCATTGTATGATGAGGATTTTGTGTGATAGCAATGTTGGGAAGTGATGCAAGAGATGCAAGAACAGCCTTTAGTTTCCGTTGTGATGGCTACTTTTAACGAGCCTGTGGTTATTATCACAAAGTCCATTGAAAGTATATTGAATCAGAGTTATCAAAATTTGGAACTTTTGATAGCGGATGATAGCTATAGCTCTGAGACGATTGCGGTGATTGATGCGTTTGCGGCAAGAGATCCAAGAATGGTAGTTATCCGTAAATCTGGAAGGATGGGTTTTGTTCGTTCGCTTAATGAAGGTTTACGCATTGCTAAAGGAAAATATATAGCTCGTATGGATGGAGATGACGAATCTGTTACGAATAGAATCGAGAAGCAGGTTTCCTTTATGGAAAGGAATGCTCGATGTGCAATATTAGGTGGTGCGATGAATGTAATAGATGAAACAGATCAGATCGTGTCTTATCGCTCCTATCCAAGTTCTGGCATTCAGCTCTTGTTGTGGATGGCTTTCAGAAATCCATTGGCGCATCCAACTGTGATGTTCCGGCGTAATATAGTAGATGAAGGTTTCTATTATGATGAGACATTTAATAGGGCGGAGGATGTTGAATATTGGTTGAGATTAAGAAATAATGGTTTCCGAATTATGAATATGAAGGATACCTTGTTGAATTATAGGGTGATAGGAGATTTGGCTGCTAAGAGGGATAAAATTCATTTTAAATATAATTATTGGGCTCGAAAGAAGAACTTCTCGAAAAGATATGTAGTGCTTGATGGGGTTTCTTTGCTTGTTGCTAAATTGTATGCATGTATGTCTGAAAAAATGCGAACTTTTGTATACGCTAGGGAGAATAAAAAGAGCATATAAAAAGTTAGCGTTCCAAAATGACATATGCTATCATAGTAAGTACTCAATCGCTTCTAAGGGAAATTCGGAAACACTTGCCTTACAAAAAATATTGGATGCCTCTGCTGACTATGCGGTAAAGGCTCATAAGCAAGGTAATTTCGTCCTACTCAAGAGGTGATGAACTATATAGGAAAGGAGTGGTGATGGATGTAATCTGGACATCCCCACTGAAAAATGTTTAGGGGAAACATTGTCTTTGTCGTTTTAGGTGTATTGGTACTTATCATTCATTTCAAATTATACGATTTGTATAATTCAAAACGAATAATTACTTTTGTGTCTATACAGAACAAATGATCTATGATGAACAATCCCTTTATTATTACGGGTAGTATCCCGGAGAAATATTTTTGTGATAGGCGTGAGGAGAGCAAGAAGATTATCCGTACCTTATCTAACAGTGGAAACCTGTGTTTGATTTCTCCACGCCGTATGGGGAAATCAAAGTTGATTCGATTCTGTTATGACAAGCCAGAGTGTGCTGATAGTTATTATACTTCTATATTGACATTTTGCACACGTCTAGCATGAGAGAATTCGCTTACGTGTTTGGCTTGAAGGTCTTTGAGACGTTGCAAGGTAAAAGTCGCAAAATGTTTATGGCTTTTGTGCAAGGGCTAAGGTCTGTCAATGCCAAGTTTGGCTTTGACCCTCTTAATGGTACTCCTACTTTCAGCTTGGAGCTGGGTGATATCAACCGTCCTGAGTTTACGCTAACTGAAATATTCGACTGTCTGGAAAAGGCAGACAAACCCTGTATCGTGGCTTTTGATGAATTTCAGCAGATTTCCAAATACCCTGAAAAAAATATTGAAGCTTTATTGCGCTCCCATATTCAGCATTTATCTAATGTGCATTTTATCTTTTCAGGCAGTGAGCGTCATTTGGTAACGGAGATGTTCCTCTCTTCCGCTCGTCCATTCTATAACAGTACATCGATTTTGGAATTGTATCCTATCGTCGCTGAAGAATACATACCTTTTGTCTGTCATTGGTTTGATGTATATGAACGGACTATTCGTGAGGAAGATGTATTGGTTATATATCGTTTGTTTGAGGGGAATACATATTATATGCAGAAAACTTTTCATGAAGCTTTTATAAATACCCCTGTAGGTGGTAGTTGTACGTTGGATATATTACGGCTGACAGTTGATGGAGTTTTGGAAGAGGCAGGCGATGGATATCGCCAACTATTGTCCAGAATTCCCGAACGTCAGAAAGAATTGCTGTATGCCATAGCCTCAGCAGGTAAGGCGGAGAAGATTATGAGTGCCGGTTTCATTCGTAAATATTCATTGGTCTCCAGCAGTGCAGTCCAAGCGGCTGCCCGTAAACTGATGGAATTGGATTTGCTGACTGAAGAAGATAATATTTATTTTATCCCGGATATTCTGTTCCGTATGTATCTTCAGTGGCTAAAGAACACGAATATTATCTTCATTCCGTCGTAACTATCCGTATCCACATAAAAAGAAAGAGGCTAACCCCGAAGGATCAGCCTCTTTTATCGCTTTAATAGAAATTCAAATTAAAGTGCACCCACTTCTTTCAAAGCCTCGTTAGTCTTATGAACAGCGGCAGCGCTCTTAGCGAACAACTCTTTCTCCTCAGCTGTCAATTCCAACTCAACGATCTTCTCGATACCGTTCTTGCCAAGGATAACAGGAACACCGATGCAAAGATCAGATTCTCCGTACTCACCTTCCAAGTAAACAGAGCAAGGAACCATCTTGCCTTGGTTGTGGATGATAGACTCAACAACGAATGCTCCAGCAGCACCCGGTGCGTACCAAGCGGAAGTACCTAACAATTTAGTTAATGTAGCGCCACCAACCATTGTGGAAGCAACAACCTCTTGCAATTTCTCTGCGCTTAACAATTTGCTAACAGGGATACCTTTGTAAGTAGCCAAGCGAGCCAACGGAATCATTGTAGTGTCACCGTGACCACCGATTACCATACCCTCAACCTCGTTAGCGTTACAGCCTAGAGCCTGAGATAAGAAATATTTGAAACGAGAGCTATCCAAAGCACCACCCATACCGATGATACGGTTCTTCGGCAAGCCTAAAGACTTCAATGACAAATAAGTCATTGTATCCATCGGGTTAGAGATAACTACCAAGATTGCGTTCGGAGAGTATTTCAAGATGTTTTGAGCTACGCTCTTAACGATACCAGCGTTAACACCGATCAGTCTTCGCGAGTCATACCCGGTTTACGAGGAATACCAGAAGTGATAACTACAACGTCAGAGTTAGCTGTCTTCTCATAATCGTTTGTGCAACCTACAACCTTAGTATCGAAACCTAGCAATTGAGCGGTCTGCATCATATCCATCGCTTTACCTTCGGATACGCCTTCCTTTACGTCTAGCATTACAACTTCGTCTGCCACTTCATTGAAGGCAAGAACATTTGCGCAAGTAGCGCCTACATTTCCGGCACCAACAACTGTTACTTTTGACATAATAAATAAGTTTTAGTATGTTATTACTTAATAATACGCTATGTTTTTTAACGATGGCAAAGGTACAATCTATTACGGAATAAAGAAATATTTCCGTATATATTTTTGAGGGACATTATTAAATATCGCTAAAGCCTTGTCGAGGCTTCTTGACAACTTGGTACGCTTTTATTTTTAAGATCTTGAGGAAATGTTGTATCTTGGGTGCGAACAAAACTAAACCGAGGGAAGTTTTATTTATATGGGTTATTAATCTTAAATCCAACGTACTTATGAAGTTTTATATATATCCGAAAGTCTTGTTTTTGTTTCTGTGCGGGGCCTTGTCTTTCTCTTACGGCTACGGTCAGGAGCTGCCGCTTCTGCCGGATACGATCAAGCCTCTCTTGTCGGACTCCAATTTGATAGATGAGTTGATCACTGTCGGATATGCTACGGGCAATCGTAGTACTTTATCCGGTTCCGTAAACCGGGTGAATGAAGGGGGATGAATGAGGGATTGATCTCTACACCCTTGGACGCTCTTCGGGGAAGGGTGTCCGGCGTTAGTATCCCGGTTGGAGGAAATAGCGCCGCTGCCTTGGCTGCCGTCCGGGTCCGGGGTACAACTTCCTTGACGGGAGGTAATGATCCGTTGGTGATTATTGATGGGGTTTTTGCCGATCTTAATTTGCTTAGCTCGATCTATCCGGCGGATATCGAGAACTTCACGATCTTGAAAGATGCCTCGGAGACTGCTCAATATGGTTCTCGTGGCGCTTCCGGTGTTATCGAGGTAACGACAAAGAAAGGGCGGCAGGGAGCTTTTAGTATCAGTTATGATGGGAGTTTCGGTGTGGAGGCGGCTTATAAAAGTTTGGATATGTTATCGGCGAATGGTTTCCGGAAACTGGCGGAGGAACGTAATATCGGTATTTTAGATTTAGGGAATAATACGGACTTTCAGGATGAGATTACCCGGTTGGGGTTGGTGCAGAATCATCATATCGCTTTTGGGGGTGGTTCGGAGACTTCCAGTTATCGTGCCTCCTTGGGATTTGTGGAAAGGGAAGGGGTTATCCGAAATACGAACTCACGTAATTTTACGACCAAGTTGAATATTACACAGCATGCGTTCAATGATCTTCTGGTCTTTGATTTAGGCATATTTGGTTCCTTGCTGAAAAATGCTTATTTAAATGACGTACAGAAGATGTTCTATTCCGCCGCTACTTTCAACCCGACATTTCCGAATCATAAGAATATGGAGACGGGTAGCTGGGATCAAATAACTAACGCTAGCCAGATCACGAATCCTTTGGCTTGGTTGGAGGTGAAGGATGATGATTCGAATGCTCATATAAATACGCACTTAAAACTGGTTTTTAACTTGAGTAAGCATTTAATGTTTACGGCTTTCGGTTCGTATACCTATAATGTAATAGATAACGCCCAATACCTCCCTACTTCGGTTTGGGCACATGGGCAGGCTTATCGGGGGGAGCGGAAAACAGAATCTTTATTGGGAGATTTCATGTTGGCCTATAAAAAAGACTTTGGTTTGCACCAACTAAATGTATTGGGATTGGCGGAAGCTCAGAAAATGATAACGAGAGGTTTTTATACGACTGCGACGAATTTCAGTACCGATCGTTTTGGTTATGATAATTTACAGGCAGGTGCGGTACGTTTATGGGAGGGGACCGGTTCTTACTATGAGGCTCCTCATCTGGCTTCTTTCCTTGGACGTGTGAATTATATTTATGATGGAAAGTATATCGCTACCGTGAATGCCCGTGCGGATGCCTCTTCGAAAGTGGGGGCCAATAATAAATGGGGTTTTTTCCCTTCGGCTTCTGTCGCTTGGGTGTTGACCGAAGAGGAGTTTATGGAAGGTATCTCGTGGGTAAGGAATTTAAAGATTCGTTTGGGATATGGCCTATCCGGTAATCAAGATGCGATCGATTCTTACAACTCTTTGCGATTGATGAAGCCTAATGGGGTTGTTTCCGTAAATGGTGCGCCCACCGTTACCTTGGGTACGATCCGTAATGCGAATCCGGACTTGAAATGGGAGGTAAAACGTACGTTCAATGCTGGTATCGATGCCGGGTTTTTCGACAATCGTTTTATTCTCGCCGTAGATTATTATAATTCCAAGACGGATGATATGTTGTATTTGTACGATGTAAGCGTTCCGCCTTTCGCTTATAATAAAATGTTAGCGAATCTGGGGTCGATGCGAAATAGTGGCGTGGAATTGGGTATTGGCGTCACGCCCTTGCGTACGAAAGATATGGAATTGAATATAAACGTAAACGTAACTTTCCAACGGAATAAATTGCTCTCCTTGAGCGGTTACTATAAAGGGGAATATATGTCCGCCCCGGAATATACCAGCATCTCGGATTTAAATGGGGCTGGTTTCCATGGAGTATAATCATATCGTTTATCAAATGGTCGGACAGCCTTTGGGTGTTTTTTATTTACCGAAATGTACAGGTTTGGTTTCCGACGGGAATGGCGGCTATAAGTATGAGATTGAGGACTTGAACGGGAACGGGGTGAGTTTGGAGGATGGTGAGGATCGTTATATTGCGGGACAAGCCATGCCGAAAACACTTTTAGGCTCTAATATCAGTTTCCGATATAAACAATTCGATCTATCAGTACAGATTAACGGAGCCTTTGGGCATAAGATTTATAATGGAACATCGCTAACTTATATGAATATGGATATATTCCCGGATTATAACGTGTTGCGAGAAGCCCCATCCCGGAATATCCAAGATCAGACGGCTACGGATTATTGGTTGGAGAAAGGGATTATATCAATTTTGATTATTTGACGTTGGGTTGGAACGTGTCTCTTGGTAATTTAAGGAAATATGTAAGAAACGTACGGCTTTCGGTTTCCGTAAATAATTTGGCGACAATTACAGGTTATTCGGGATTGACTCCGATGATAAATAGCTCTATCGTAAATAATACCTTAGGTATAGACGATAAGCGATCTTATCCGGTGGTTCGTTCCTATACGATGGGGTTGAGTTTTAATTTTTAAAAAGGTGTTCGTATGAGAAAGCTTTCTATTTTATCCTATATATTTGCGGGTTTGATGTTATCGTCGTGCGATGGCTATCTGAAAGAGGACCCTCGTGATCAGCTTTATCCGGAGGATGCGTACGATACCCCTCAGAATGTCTATCTGAATACGGTTGCTTCCTTATATAATTATATCGGCGGTTATAGCGATAGCCAAGGATTGCAGGGAACGTACCGGGGTGTCTACGACTTGAATACCTTTACGACTGACGAGGCCATGCTCCCGACTCGTGGCGGCGACTGGTATGACGGTGGTTTCTGGCAAGGTCTCTTCTTGCATAAGTGGGGAACGAATAGTGACGCTATCCAAGCTACTTGGGAATATCTGTATAAAGTAATCGTATTAAGCAATCAATCTTTAGAGATATTAGGCGAGTTGCGGCAAAAAAAGGATTATAACGATTTAGATCGGTATGAGGCGGAGGTTCGTGCCTTGCGTGCGATGTATTATTATTATTTAGTCGATATGTTTGGCCGTGTCCCTCTTATCGTTTCTTCTTCCATTCCGGTGAAAGACGTGCGGCAGAGTGACCGGAAAGAGGTCTTTGATTTTGTTGTAAAAGAATTACAAGAATCCCTTTTGTTATTGAGTACGGCGCATAGTAATTCGCCCGGCGATTATTATGGAAGAATTACGAGACCGGTTGTTTATTTCTTATTGGCGAAGTTGGCCTTAAACGCAGAAGTGTTTACGGATAACGACTGGACGGATGGTCTGCGTCCGAATGGACGGGAAATCTATTTTAGGGTAGGCGAGAGGAAGTTGAACGCTTGGCAAACGGTTGTGGCGTACTGTGATTCAATAACAGACTTAAACTATAGCTTATCTCTGAACTATGCGGATAATTTTTCTGTATTTAATGAATCGTCCGGAGAGAATATCTTCACGATTCCGATGGATAAGAACTTATATACGAACCAAATGCAATATCTTTTCCGCTCCCGTCACTATAATCATGCCAAAGCATATGGATTGGGGGGAGAGAACGGCTCTTGCGCTACGATAGAGGCCCTTCGGGTATTTGCGTATGGGACGGACTCGGTCGATACCCGGTTTTATGAGAATTATTACGCCGATACGATGTTTGACCTCAATGGTGATACGATTCGGTTAGATAATGGGACTCCTTTGGTGTATTTACCTCTAGAGGTTAGGTTGGATTTGTCTAGATTGCCTGCCGAGAAAACGGCGGGTGCCCGCATGAAGAAATACGAGATCGATAAGATGGGGACGAAAGATGGAAAGCTATCGGATAATGATATCGTATTATTCCGTTATGCGGATGTCTTGTTAATGAGATCGGAAGCGAAAGTTCGTAATGGAGAGAATGGGGATGAAGAGTTGAATGCCGTTCGTTTCCGTGTGGGAATGTTACCTCGTAAGGCGACATTAGAAAATATTTTGGCTGAGCGTCAACTGGAATTGGCTTGGGAAGGCTGGAGGAGGCAGGATTTGGTGCGTTTTGGAAAGTTTACCCGCCCTTATACGGATCGCCCTCAATTGCCCCATGAATCGAATGGCTATACCACTGTTTTCCCCATTCCCGATAAAGTCCGTTCCTTGAATCCGAACTTGACACAGAATCCGGGGTATTAACTTGAATTTTGGGTGAAAACTAATTCTTTGTTTTCACCCAAAGAGCATATCTTATTCTACATACAATACTAAACCTTTCAGATATTCCCCTTCCGGATGGTAGATATTCACCGGATGATCTGCGGGTTGGGTTAATTGATGTAAGATTCGGACACTACGGCCGGATTGGGCGGCAGCGCTAAATACGGCTAAACGGAAATTATCTTTACTAACTACTTGAGAACAAGAGAAAGTAAACAAGATTCCTCCCGGCTTGATCTTCTCGAAAGCGATCGCATTTAATTTGCGATACCCTTGTAAGGCGTTACGTAGTACATTCTTATGTTTAGCGAACGCAGGAGGTCCAATATGATTAAATCATAATTACTTCCCATTTTTTCCAAATACTTAAACGCATCTTCCGCATATGCCTCATGACGGGGATCTCCCGGGAAATTCAACTCGACATTCTTTTTCGTCAAAGAAATCGCTTTCGCCGAACTGTCTACGGAATGAACCACCTTAGCGCCTCCTCTCATCGCATAGAAAGAGAAACCGCCCGTATAACAGAACATATTCAATACGGAGCGATCCTTTGCGTAATGCTCCAACAAAGAGCGATTCTCCCGTTGATCCACGAAGAAACCTGTCTTTTGGCCTTTCTGCCAGTCTACACAGAATTTCAGTCCGTTTTCTATAGCGATATCTTCCACTTCGCCTCCGAATAAGTAACCATCTTCGCTACCTAAATTCGCTTTATAAGGTAAAGTCGCTTCCGATTTATAGTAGATGTTTTGTAAAGTATCGCCCAATACCGCTTTCAAAGCCTCCGCGATCTGATGACGGGCATAATGCATTCCTACCGAATGTGCTTGCATAACCGCCGTATGCGCATACATATCGATCACCAATCCCGGTAAGTTATCGCCTTCACCGTGAATCAGGCGGAACGTATTATTATTTTCTACCCCAGCCAGCCGCAAGGTCTTTCTGAGTTCGTAAGCAATACGGATACGTTCGATCCAAAAAGCATCGTCGATGGCGATTGGGGTGAAAGATAATACACGTACGGCGATACTGCCGATTTGGTAATGGCCGATCGCCAAAAAACGCTGGTTCGCTCCGTATACCTCTACCAAGTCACCCTCTTCCGGGTCGCCTTCAACAGATTGGATCGCTCCGGAAAATACCCATGGATGGAAACGCAATAGCGATTCTTCTTTCTTGGGCTTGAGAAAAACTTTACAATACTCCATTTATGCTTGATTCAATAAATTATATATTCTTAGGCAGGCCCAAGCATCGAGGGCCGCATATTTCTTTTGTGAGTCTGTTAATACATCCGCCTCCCAATTCGTGAGGCGTTGTCCTTTTGATATTTTTTTTTGGAAAAGTATCGCATATATCTTTTGCAGGCTGGCATCCTCGATGCCGAACTGGCCTACGTAATTCTGTAAATCAAGGAAATTAGCGGGTTCTATATCCGAACGCTTCCGTATCGCCCCGAAATCATCCCGTAAAGATAACCCGATCTTTAAGGTCGAACTGCTTTTCAGGAATTTCTCCAGAGATTCCGGTATACCGATGTGATTCAAGCGGAACAAGAAACAAGTATCATCCGTTGATATCTGCATCAATGAGATCTTGTAACGCTGTCCCTTCTTAAAGCTGGGACGGGTCTCCGTGTCAAAACCGACGACCGGAAAACGCAGCAAGTACTCTACGGCCTTGTCTGCCTCCTCTTTACTAAGGATCGTAATGATACGTCCCTTGAATTCCTCTACGGTAAGTTTCGCTATTTCCTCTTTAGCAATTGTATGTATAAATTGTTGTATCATTCTTCCTCTTCATTCTTTTCCAAATCCTCATCACCACTGTAACGCACAGCGTGCAACGCTTTCAAGGCATTCAATAATTGCTGTCCCCAGTATTCTTGGAAGTTCGTGCGGCACAAAGCGATAGCCTCTTGCATAACTTCCTCGTTTCCTTGATGGAATAAAGATACGAAATTTCCCGTATCTTGATAAACATCAGCCAAGTTCTCGGAAATAAATGCTGCGATAGGAGTATCGCTATACCGCATATCCGCATGAAATGTTTCCAGATAGGAATCTCGTTCGCCAAGCAAACCGGCTATCCGTGAACGAACCGACTCGTACATGTCTTCTGAAACGGAAAGCTCGAGTTCGGTTTCCTCTTCAGATTCCACTTCGGGCAACAGGCTGGCCTTTAAGTATAAAAGAGGCAAAAGTTTTGTCGCCTTATCTACGAAGTCGAAAAGCCCGGTATTTCCGGCGGCCTCAACAAAGGTACAATATTCCAGTGCTACCGTAACAAATTCTAGCGTGTTGCGCTCGTATATCGGATTTTCTTCTTTTTCCATGTGCCTGTTCGTCTAATCATTCTTGATAACAATTCGCAAAAATACAACAAAAATCCGTTTTTTTCGTGATAAAGCCCCGAATATTCTTTTTGCTCTTGAGTTCAAAACATCGTTTATGTTAATTTGCTTTTTTTGTGATAAAAACGAACGTATTATTTATGTAAACAGAAAAATGATCTTATATGTTACGTAAAATTAGATTAACACTCGCTGTCATTATCTTTACTATGACACTCTTTTGTTCCTTGACTTTACGGGGGCAACGCATTGCTGGTTGGGATGGATAGCAAAAATGCAATTCCTGCCAGCCTTATTGGCGGTGAATGTTGGGGTTGTATCGGTATTATTGGTATTAACCTTACTCTTTGGACGTGTCTATTGTTCGGTTATTTGTCCGTTAGGCGTATTTCAAGATGTTGTTTCTTGGATAGCCGGAAAACGCAAAAAGAATCGTTTCTCTTATTCCCCGGCAGTCTCATGGTTACGTTATGGAATGTTAGGAATTTTTATTATCGCTTTTTTAGCGGGTATCGGTTCTCTGGTGGCTCTATTAGATCCGTATGGAGCCTATGGACGAATAGCCTCGAATCTTTTCGCTCCTTTATATCAATGGGGAAATAATCTCTTGGCTTATTGGGCGGAGCGTGCGGATAGTTATGCCTTTTATTCTGTAGATGTGTGGATAAAAAGTGTGGCTACGTTAGGGGTAGCGCTCGTTACGTTTGTGGTTCTTTTCCTATTGGCTTGGCACAATGGACGTACGTATTGTAATACGATCTGTCCGGTGGGTACGGTCTTGGGGTTTGTCGCCCGTTTTTCTTTTTTAAGACCGGTGATCGATGTAGAGAAATGTAATGGATGTGGCTTATGTGCCCGTAATTGCAAGGCTGCCTGTATAGATTCGAAAAACCATTCGATTGATTATAGTCGTTGCGTTACTTGCTTAGACTGTATCGATAAATGTAAAAGAGGAGCTTTGACATATGCGCCTCGTAAACGAAAAACAGAATCGGAGAGAGAGGCTGAGCGATTGAAGAAAACACCCGTCGTAATTTCTTAACCTTTACGGGATTGCTGGCGACATCGGTCTTGAAAGCCCAGTCGGGGATAAATGCGGATGGAGGGTTGGCGGATATTGCGGATAAGTTAACCCCGGATCGTATGACCCCGATAGTTCCGCCCGGGGCTTTGAGTTTACGAAACTTCACCGGACATTGTACGGCTTGTCAACTCTGTGTCTCGGTATGTTCGAATCAAGTTTTGCGTCCTTCTACAGATCTAAAGAAGTTTATGCAACCGGAAATGTCGTATGAGCGAGGATATTGTCGTCCGGAATGTACGAAATGCTCCGAGGTTTGTCCGACCGGTGCGATCCAATTGATTACGAAAGCGGACAAATCCGCCACGCAGATTGGACATGCGGTATGGATCAAGGAAAATTGTGTGGTGAATACCGATGAGGTAAATTGTGGCAACTGTGAGCGGCATTGTCCGACGAAAGCTATTCAGATGGTGGCGAAAGACCCCAATGATCCTAAGTCATTGAAAGTACCGGTTATCGATACGGAACTTTGTATCGGTTGTGGCGCATGTGAATATTATTGTCCGTCTCGTCCGTTAAGCGCAATCTATGTTGAGGGACATGAGAGACATCGTACGGTTTAATAATCTCAAAAAATGTATGGTAATGAGTAATAATAATATAGATCGCAGGAATTTCTTAAAAGTATTGAGCACCGGCACGGCCGCTGCCTCGACAGGGCTTTTATATGGATGTGGTGGAGATCCTAAGCGGCAAGGTGTGTCGCAGACCGGAAGCTATTTGGGTGAAGTCCCGACAGATAAGATGACATACCGGACGAATCCGCATACGGGCGATAAGGTCTCCTTGTTAGGATATGGATGTATGCGCTGGCCGTTGCGTCAGAAAGCGGATGGATCGGGGGAAGAGATCGATCAAGAAGCGGTGAATGCATTGGTGGATTATGCGATTGCTCATGGCGTGAACTACTTTGATGTGGCACCGGTTTACGTGCGCGGTCTTTCCGAACAGGCAACAGGGCTAGCTCTTAGTCGCCATTCCAGGGATAAATATTTTATCGCCACGAAGCTTTCAACCCATCGTCCTGTACCGGAATGGCGTACTCTTGAGGGCTCCAAGGGCTTGTTCGAACAGTCGCTAAAGAATCTGCGAGTGGATTATATCGATTATTATCTGATTCATGGCGTAGGTCTGGGGGGCATGGACGATTTGAGGAAGCGCCTTTACGATAACGGTGTCTTGGATTTCTTGTTAAAGGAGCGGAAAGCCGGTCGTATCCGCAATTTGGGCTGGTCGTTTCATGGAGACGTCAAGGTCTTCGATTATTTGTTATCCTTGGATATCCCTTGGGACTTCGTTCAGATCCAGTTGAATTACGTGGATTGGAAAAATGCTTCTGGTTGGAACGTGAATGCGGAGTATTTGTATGGGGAATTGGAGAAGCGTAATATTCCCGTCGTTATCATGGAGCCTCTTTTAGGCGGGCGTTTATCTCGGCTGAATGCCCTTTCGTTGGCTAAATTGAAACAGATGCGTCCGGATGACAGCCCGGCCTCGTGGGCTTTTCGGTATGCGGGCTCTCCAAAAGGAGTACTGACCGTGCTGAGTGGTATGGTGTATATGGAGCATTTACAAGAGAACATCCGAACCTTCTCGCCTTTGGAACCGATTACGGAACAAGAAAATAAGGCTTTGGAAGAGGTGACGGAGAGGATGCTACATTCGGATTTCGTACCTTGTACGGAATGTCAGTATTGTATGCCTTGTCCGTATGGCTTGGATATTCCGGGAACGTTCGCTCATTATAACCGTTGCGTGAATGACGAGCTGGTTGCGAAGAGTTCACAGGATGCGAATTATCGGGAGGCTCGCCGGGCGTTCTTAGTCGGTTATGATCGTAAGGTTCCTAAACTTCGTCAAGCCGGACACTGTATAGGATGCGATAAATGCGTACCGAAATGTCCGCAAGGCATTAAGATACCGGAGCAAATGCGAAAGATCGATCAATACGTGGAGCAATTGAAGCAAGAGACTTTATAGTCTTATTTAAAATACCTGCTTTATTCGTGATAAATCCCCGATTATTCTTTTTAGTCGGGGATTGTTCTCTATTATTACCTGTTTTACTATTTTTGTCGAAATAATAGAAGGAATGTTAATGATAGACTAATGTTGGATATACTAATAGGATAAAAAACCGATCGAGTTATGAGTCATGTGGAAAGAATGAGAACCCTCAAGAGATGAATCGCCGTAAATTCTTGAAGGTATTTGGGGGTGGGGCTGTCGCCTCTTCGGCGGCGCTTTACGGTTGCGCTCCCAAGAATGAGCCGGGGGCGGCTGTGGCGTTAGGTGAGGTTCCTACCGATAAAATGACCTATCGCCAACATCCTACGAATGGCGATAAGGTTTCTATTTTAGGATATGGTTGTATGCGTTGGCCCTTGAAACAAGGATCGGACGGTAAAGACCAGATTGATCAAGAAGCCGTGAATCGTTTAGTGGATTATGCGATAGAGCATGGGGTGAATTACTTTGATACCTCTCCTGTTTATGTACAAGGTATGTCCGAGAAAGCGACCGGTATCGCATTGGCACGCCATCCTAGGAACTCCTATTATTTGGCCACTAAACTGTCAAACTTCCAGAACTATACGAGAGAAAACTCGTTGGCGATGTATCGGCAGTCGTTCCGTGATTTGCAAACCGATTATCTGGATTATTATTTGCTTCACTCTATCGGTGGGGGGAATGGTATCGAGCTTTTCAATGACCGCTATATAAATAATGGAATGCTTGATTTCTTGGTGAAAGAACGGGAAGCGGGACGTATCCGTAACCTTGGTTGGTCTTTTCATGGGGATGTAAAAGTGTTTGATTATGTGTTGGATATGGGCGTGAAATGGGATTTCGTTCAGATCCAGCTGAATTATCTGGACTGGAAACATGCCTCGGGACGTAACGTAAACGCAGACTATCTGTATGGCGAATTAGAGAAGCGAGGTATTCCGGCGGTTATCATGGAACCGCTATTAGGAGGTCGCTTATCGAATGTTCCGGATCATATCGTTGCTCGTTTGAAACAGCAACGGCCTGAGAATAGCGTGGCTTCATGGGCTTTTCGTTTTGCGGGCTCTCCGGATGGGGTCTTGACGGTGTTAAGCGGCATGACTTATATGGAGCATTTGCAAGATAATATCCGTACCTATTCCCCGCTTATCCCGGTAACGAACGAGGAGAAAGACTTTTTGGAAGAGACGGCCCAGCTTATGATGAAATATCCGACAATACCTTGCAATGATTGCAAATATTGTATGCCTTGTCCATATGCGTTGGATATTCCGGGTATTCTCTTACATTATAATAAATGTGTGAACGAAGGAAATGTTCCGAAAAGCGCACAAGACGAAAATTACGCGAAAGCTCGTCGTGCCTTCTTAGTCGGTTATGACCGGAGTGTCCCAAAGTTGCGTCAAGCGAACCATTGTACAGGGTGTGAGCAATGTAATCCTCATTGTCCGCAGGGTATCGATATCCCCAAAGAGATGCAGCGTATCGATAAATTCGTGGAAGAGTTGAAAGTGAATGGTTAACCTTTAAACAAACGGAAAATTATGTTACGAAAAATAAGAATATTCGCCGCCACCTTTTGCTTTGTGCTGATAACCCTGTTATTTCTTGATTTCACGGGTACGATTCACGCTTGGTTCGGATGGTTGGCAAAGATACAGTTTTGGCCTGCGTTGTTGGCTTTGAATGTCGGTGTTGTGGTAGGTTGATAATCTTGACTCTTTTATTGGGGCGTGTATATTGTTCCGTTATCTGCCCTTTAGGGGTATTGCAAGATATCATTTCGTGGTTTGCTAGTAAACGGAAGAAATACCGTTTTTCCTATTCTCCCGCATTGAAGTGGGTACGTTATGGAACCTTGGTTATTTTTATATTGGCTTGTATCGCTGGTATCGGTTCCTTGGTAGCGTTGATTTCGCCTTATAGCGCTTATGGGCGTATCGCTTCTAATTTATTTGCGCCAATCTATCAAGAGGGCAACAATCTATTGGCCTATTTTGCGGAACGTATGGATAGTTACGCATTCTATTCGGTGGACGTATGGGTGCGTAGTCAGGCTACGATGGGAATCGCTATTCTGAGCTTTGTCATATTGGCGATTTTAGCTTGGAGAAATGGACGTACGTATTGTAATACGATCTGTCCGGTGGGTACGGTTCTCGGTTTTTTGTCGAAATATGCTTTACTTAAACCTCGCATTGATACCGATAAATGTAATGGTTGCGGATTATGCGCACGTAAATGCAAGGCTTCTTGCATCGACTCTAAGAATCATGCGATCGATTATAGCCGTTGCGTGACTTGTATGGACTGTTTGGATAATTGCCGTCAAGGTGCGATTTCGTATACGAGGGCACGCAAGGCTGATAAAGCTACTTCGGTAAAAGAATCCTTAACGAAGGACACTACGGATGTTTCCCGCCGTAGGGCCTTGTCGGCTACGGCATTGGTTGCCATGTCTTCTGTTTTGCATGCTCAGCAGAAAAAGCTGGAGGATTATGTGGAGATGAAGAAAGACGGAGGCTTTGCGCCGATTAAAGAACGTAAAGAGCCGAATCGTTTGGCACCATTGGTTCCTCCCGGAGCTTGAGTATCGGGAATCTGGCCCAACATTGCACGGGGTGTCAGCTTTGTGTATCTGTCTGCGAGAATCATGTCCTGCGTCCGTCTACGGATCTGATGAAACTGATGCAGCCGGAGATGGCATTCGATAGAGGGTATTGCCGTCCGGAATGTGTGAAATGTTCGGAGGTTTGCCCGACGGGAGCGATCAAACCTATTACGAAAGAAGACAAATCCGCTATACAGATCGGCCATGCCGTATGGGTAAAAGATCTTTGTATTGTCAATACGGACGGTATGAGTTGTGGTAATTGTGAACGCCATTGCCCGACAAAATCGATCCAGATGGTGGCGAAAGATCCGGCAGATCCGAAGTCGTTGAAGATCCCGGTGATCAATACGGAAACTTGTATTGGTTGTGGTGCTTGCGAGCACCTTTGTCCATCTCGTCCTTATAGCGCGATCTATGTGGAAGGGCATGAGATGCATCGTATGATTTGATAAATACTGAGTGGCCGAAGGGGAGACGGCAGCCTTTTTTATTAGCGGTATAGCCATCGTTCGTAAGTGCTAGTGCTTATGGGCGATGGCTATACTGCTTTGGGGCTACGTGAGTATAGGCGTGGCCTTGTGACAATAGTCGTGTCATTTATATGCAGTCCGGAAGGCCTGTTCTGCCAGTCTTTCTCCGATTACCTTTTTGTTTCTTGGATGTACATCGTATGGATCTCCAATGTCTAGGGAATATACCATTCCCGTATTTGCTAATGAGATTTGCTGTTTCTTCCTGAAAGTTTGTTGAACGGATTCGTCTCCAAACATTTCCGGACCTGGAATCAAGGAGATTTGCACATATAAGAATGGCATTTCTTTCTTTCTCCATTTGTTGCGCCAATCTGTAATCAGAGACTTGAACATATCCGCATATAGGTCTGGTTTCCAAACATCATTTTCCCCTTGATACCAAATGATGCCTTTTATATTGTGATTCAAGCACGGATGGATCATACCATTGAACAAAGCGCCTAGATTGTTTGATACTCCGGCTGAGGCTGGGGAATATGGTCTGCTATGGTTAGCTCCCATTTCCCTGTTAACTCAGTTTTATATGCGGTATCTCTGGTGGAGATGAAAAAGCTGCTTTTATCTCCTTTTACGGAGGGTGCTCCAAAAGGTTGCGCCAAGCGGATGAGCAGTTCGTTTTTCCCTGGGCAAATGCAGGATCTTGGAACACGGGTGATGGCCGGTTCCGGATACATGAATTCTCCGATCTCTTTGCCGTTGAAAAAAAGGATACTTTGCCTATTTAATACTCCTAACGACAAGGTTAATGACTCTTTTGCGTATGTTTCCGGAATATCGATCTCTTTCCTTAACCAAATGACATTAGGTAGGGAGGATCGCATATTGTCCAATTCGATCGTTTCCCATGCGGAATGAGGTAATTCGTGGATTTCTTGAACTTGTCCATCCCTGGGAATAAATATCTGGCATTTTCTTTGTTGATTAGACATAAAGGCTTTCATCACTTTGTCTCGATCTGGAATAGTGGAAGGCCTTATATCATTCAAGGAATCCTTGAATTGATTCAAAACCTCCTTGCTTTCCCAAGTCAGAATAGAAGTACCCGCCCATGAGCAATTGATGATACCTATCGGTATTCTCAATCGTTTGTGTAATTCTTTTGCGAAGAACCAAGCGGTAGAGGAAAACGTGCGGATCGTTTGAGGATTGGCTATCTCCCATCTCTTTTCTGGTACATCTTCAATTTCTACGGCAGCGGGATATTTCGGTACGGAGAATAGCCGGATATCTGGATAATCGGAATCTGATATCTCCTCTTTATACCGATAGATGCTTGAATGGGGCAACCATTTCCAGCCCTCCATCGGATGTTCCATATTGGATTGTCCGGAAGCTAGCCATATATCGCCAACTAATACATTCTCGAAGGATAATACCTCACGTGCGGTCTGTATGGTGAGAACGTAAGGTCCTCCGGCTTTCGCCGCAGGTAATTCGAGCTTCCATGTTCCGTTAGCGTCTGTGTGGCATGATACTATGGATTTATGAAATGTTACACGAATGGCCTCTTGGGGAAGGGCTGTTCCCTGTATGACAATCGGTTCTTCTCGTTGAATAATCATATTGTCAGCGAACAAACCTAATACTCGAAGTCTACCGAAAGCGGCAGACCCCGAATATATCATGAAAATTATGAAAAGGAACAAGGTTCTGTTTACCATACTGCGATTAATTCACCTGTTATATCCGTAAATTCGTAATAAGTTCCAGAAAAATCTGAACCTTTTTTTAATTCCAGTGAAGGTTTGTTATAGGGATAACCAATATTGTTGACAACCTTGAAATTGGCATCATCCACTTCCGGTAGATTCGGACGGTCGCTTGTTTTAATCCGTTAATTCCTATTCTACGTTTTACTTTCCACTCAACTGGTGCTACTTCATAACAGGATATAATTCCTTTTTCCTGTTTTACAAAAACACGACATTCCTCTTGGTATGATTTGGGCATCCGATAATGTGCGATACCGTTTCTTAGCTCTGTTTCATATCCGGTAAAGATCGGTGCGCCTTGTGGAAACAGCCATTGTTGCTCTATGGTCTGGTTTGGTGTAAATCCGGAGAAATAGAAGGCGTTGTCATTTCTGGAGATGCAGTTGATTGGATTCTTCATGTCGGCCTCCAGTTTGTCAAAGTAAACGCTATATCCCATATTGTTCAGAGAATATCTTAACAAGGATGAGCCGTTAAACCATTGTTTCGGATTATCGGGAGTCAAGAGATGTCCTCCTCGGTAAGTGGCCGAATTGGTTCCCCGTAAGTAGACAACCATACCACCATTCCAATCCTTCTCTTGTCTCTGGATAGCGATATCCCTTTTCTGGGCTCCCATGAAGGCTTGGGCCAAGACTTTAGTTGATGGATCGCTAGTGTTGTTTACTAGCGTTTCGATACCTCCTCCAGACATATCTTCGTTATGTCTGAGAATCGAGGAACCGGGTGTCTTGATAAGGTCTGAACGCAACTGCGTCTGTACTCTCATCTCCCCTGAAATAGGTTCTACCTGTTTGATATTTAGGAAATCAAGGAACTTTTGGCTCGCATGCGAGGAGGGGCCATAAACGAATAATTTCCCTCCCTTCTTGACAAACTGTATGAGCTGCTTTTCTAAATCGGATCCTGCGTCGGGTACGATTGAGACTAGGATAGATTCATCAAAGGTTTTTTTGCCCGCTTTCATTAATTCTACGAAATTCCCGGTAGAGACAACGGTGTTCAAAGGAAATCCGTCATTGATGGCTTGTTGGATAAACCAATCTCCATAATAAATTTCTTTTACTCGCTCCGGTTGCTTATGGGCCCAATCATGATATTCGTCAAAAGGATAGACCCAAACAATCAAACCCGGCTGGTCTGGCGCTGTCCTGCGGCCTTGTAGCAGATGGGGTATCATCTCGGATGGAACTTGCTCCGGCATGTTACCATACGAGTCATCAATAGTCAGCAACGTGAAATGAGTAGGCAATTTGACCTTCCCCTCTCTGTCTATACGGCGACAGCCATAGGTAAATAGATGTCGTGAGCCTCTCTTCCGTAACGATCGAGCCAAGGGCTGTTTGCCCACCAGGGATCATGTATATAGTATCTGAACAAATAACGATCGTCTGGTAATTCTGAGATACGAGACATATAGCCAACCAATTCCAGTCCAAAATTACCATCTAACGCAGCCCAAGGTGAGTTAGGCGGTGGCAACAGATTGAAATTGCTATTATAGATCGCCTTTAAATCAACGCCATCTTTTGCTAAGTCGGCTCCGACAGAGATATTTGTACCACGTGTTTCGATTCGGATATCAGGACATTCCGCTCTGAATTTGTTCCAAAAGTCAGTAATCTTCTCTCGGGTATCGTTCAACTTTTCCGGATGGAACTGTTTACCATCGAATACAGCTCCAGTGGATCCCCACGTTTCCATTCCAAATCCAAGTCCGTTGGAGAACCAAAGGAAGTCGAATCCCATATCTGTTAAGAAATGCTGGCTTTGTTTTCCGAAGAACGTACCGAAAGGAGTACCTTGCGGAATACCGGAAGGATAGCCGGCATAATGTTCTTTATCTTCATTGAGGGTTGCGTAACAACAAACGAACGTTTTAGCTCCCATTGTATTACCCATACAGATCTCCGGATGTTTCTTGTATTTGAATTCGGATTTAGCGAATTCAGGACCCGGGTCAAATGTCTCCCCAATCCGGACAACTTTTCCAGTTAATCGCTCTCCATGTCTTTTTAAAGCGGATACGATATATTTCAAGTCTCCATACGTGTATTGAGGAGGATTCGGGATATAATCATAAGCGCGTTGATGTAGGCTTAATTCTTTGGGCCCTGAATTAACTTCATGGTCTGTATTCGGATTTCCTACATATTGAGACCATTCTAAACGCTGGTTGTCATCTCCGGTATAATTTAATATCTCGGATCCATCTGCGGTCCACAGCATAACAGAGATTGTATCTGCGTGTCTTAACAGTGGAGCCCATTGGATGAAAACATTTCTACAAACTTGATCAATGGAATCCCGATTATTCACTTTGAAAGGCTTTAACGACATCTCCAAGTGGATGTCGTTAAAGATTGGATTCGTTTGTCGAGATCATATTTATCCTTGAATAGATCACTTTCAGAGCTATTCCTGCTACAAGAGGGAAGCAGGAATAGAAGTGATGCGAATGCTAAGATTGTCTTGTTCATATTGTTTTTTATATAAGATTGAAATGTAGAAAATAGATTAATATCCGGGATTCTGTGTTAAATTGGGATCAATATCTCTTTGATTCTGTGGTATGGGTAATAATAGCCCATATTCTTTCGCAGAGAATGTTAACCCTAAATTTTTAAAATCTTCGTTTATAACATCCAACAAACGGTCTGTCCTTTTTAAATCAAACCAACGATGCCCTTCAAAACAAAGCTCCAATTGACGTTCTTTTTCTATTGCTAAACGTAATTGACTTTGTGATAATCCCATTAGACTTGAAACTTGGGCACGTTGTCTTATTTGGTTGATATAGGGTAGGGCCTCATTTGTCTTGTTCAATTCATTCAAAGCTTCCGCATACATTAATAATACATCTGCGTAGCGTAATAAGGTGAAGTTAACTCCTCCATCTTGCATTGTTGTCGCAGAATAATCAACGAATTTCTTGCAAAAGAAATAATCAGTAGTAGTTCCATCGTTCATTGGTAATTTGTTTCCCAATCCAGCATCTCTTCTGATATCTCCTTCTTCGTATGCGTTCCATAACGTTATACTAGGAACACATCTTCCTCCACCAATTATTCCTCCATGAAAAACATCCATATTAATCACATTAGGATAGAAATTTCCAAAATCAAATCCTTCCCCTTGATTTCCAGATGCAAATTCAATTTCTAAGATAGACTCAACTTTATCATCATTTCCTTCTGAGAATAATGAAGCAAAATTAGACTCTAAAGAATAAGCTTGCATATCAATTACTTCTTTTAATTTTTGAACTGCTAGATCATATTCTTTCTTAGTTAAATAGATTTTACCCAGTAGAGTTTTTATGGCTCCGATGGAAACTTTTCCTTTATTGGATGGAATTTCATCATTAGCTAATAATTTTTCTGCGTCTGTTAGATCATTTAATATGAGTTTATAAATCTCTTCAACTGGTTTACGACTAAAATCATAATTGTTAATTTCATTTGGACTTGAAAATTCTTTGGTCGAAATAGAAACATCCCCAAAAAGACGAACAAGTTGAAAGTAGGATAAGGCTCGAATGAATTTGCATTCTCCTTCCATTCGAGATTTTGATGTGAAATCGACATTAGACAGTCTGTTCAAGATAGTATTGGCTCGACTGATCGTACCATAGTTGTTATTCCAGTAGTTATTAACGTAAGCATTTGTTGGAGAAAGAGTCCAATAATCGAATCCAGTGACATGGGATTCTGCTTGTGGTAATTGGAATGTGGCATTATCTGTTCCTACTTCATTTACCCACATTAAATTTTGCGCATACGATTGTAATCCAGAATAGAGACCTACTATAGCTGTTTCAAAATCAGCTTCATTTTTCCAATATCCTAATTCATTGATCTGATGTTCAGGTTGTAATGTCAGGAAATCAGAGCATGAGGTGGTTGACAGTGAAAGTAACCCCAGACAGGCATATGTTATTAAAACCTTTTTCATGATATTATAGTTTTTAATTTATTAAAAAGCGACTTTTAAACCTAATGTATATACTCTTGGTGTTGGATAGACACCTCCATCCATACCTGCGGATGTAACAGAGTCTCCAGATTGACTGGCTTCGGGGTCATATCCAGGATAGCCTTTAGTGAATGTATATACATTAGAGATATTAAAATATGCATTTAATCCTTTCATTCTTATTTTACTAAGCATTTCTAAAGGGAAGTCGTAAGAAAGGGTTATATCTTTAATACGTACATAGGAGGCATCAAAGATATAGCGTGAGGATGCGGATTGGCCTAAGGCATAATCAGAACGAATAGCTCTTGGAATAAATCCATTACCTGGATTTTCAGACGATTTCCAACGATCATTAATAAGAGCGGATTGATTTTGTACACCTGCGAGATTCATTATAACTTCTCCAGCGCCGAAATAATTTTCTGCACCATGTGAGCCATTAATAAAAACGCTTAAAGTTAGATTTTTATATCTAAAGCTATTGGTCAACCCCCATGTGAAATCGGGAAATGGAGAACCTACGATTGTTTTGTCTGCGGTGGTTATCTTTCCATTGCCATCTACATCTTCAAATTTTAAATCACCAGGCTGGGTGTTAGGTGTATATATGGGTCCCTTCTTCACATCCTCTTCATCTTTAAATACACCTACAACATGCATTAGGTAAAAGCTGGAAATTGATTGACCGACTTCGGTGATATATTTGTCAGAGATGATTCTTCCATTTTCTGTCGCTAATTTCTTAACTTTATTTTTGTTTGTGCTGATATTGAATGAGGTGTTCCAAGAAAAATCCTTTGTGTCAATGTTTACTGTATTTAATGCAAACTCGAAGCCTTTATTTTCGATTTCACCTACGTTCTGCATGGAACTTCCAAAACCGGAAGCGATTGGTAAATTTACGTTTAATAATAGATCAGTTTTCAAATTGTAATACCAATCAGCTATGATAGAGATTCTATTTTGGAATAATCCCAAATCGATACCTATATCTGTTTGTTTTGATTTTTCCCATGTTAGATCATTGTTAGCTAATGTACTAGGGGCTAATCCCGGGTATATTTTATTTGCATTTGCATAGTTGGATATTCCTAAAAGTGCGATTTGTCTGTAATCACCGATATTATTATTTCCTGATACACCATAACTTGCCCTTATTTTTAAATTGGATAAGGCTCTAAGGTTTTTCATGAAGGTTTCTTCTGAGATTCGATATCCTACAGAAATAGAAGGAAATGTACCCCATCTATTATTGGATCCAAACCGAGAGCTACCATCTCTACGAACAGTGGCAGTTAACATATATTTATTGTCATATACGTAATTTGCCCTAGCAAGCAAAGAGACCATTGAGCTTTCATTTTTGAAGTGAGTTCCTGTGTTGATTGTTCCCGCTGATAAATAATGCACATAATCAGTTGGGAAATCCGTAGCTCCTGCTGATAATTGCTTATAAGTGTTTTTCTCTACTGTAAAACCTGCGACTACGTTTAAATCATGTTTTTCATTGAAGACTTTTTTATAAGTTAATGTGTTTTCATTTACCCAACTCAAGCCTTTTTTGTCAATGGATGCAGCTGTAGCAGGACTTGCTTTTTCTGCCCAATTTCCAATTTGAGACGATTTCCAAAGATTAGTTTCATTGAGATTGAAACTTAAACCAAAGGTCGTCTTGAAATTTAAACCATGCATAAATTCGTAGTCCAGATAGTTATTGACAATAACATCTTTTTCTCTCTTTTATCGGAGAAGTTTTCTGCGATGAATAGAGGATTTTCAATAGGAGCACCCATTGGATCTCCAAATTCAGAATTATAGCTTCTATCTTCTGCGTAAATAGGTAAGAGAGGATTCATACCTAATGCGCATTGAATCATGCCTCTTTGTCCTAGAACGCCTTCTGTTCGAGCAAAATCTCCATAACCATAAGATGCTGCGATATTGGAACCCAATTTTAGATGTTTGGTTAATTGAGCGTCAATGTTAGATCTAATATTGAATCGTTGATAGTCAGATCCGATTACGATACCATCTTGATCAAAGAAACCTAAAGAAACCATGTATTTTATATTCTCAGTTCCACCGGTTGCTGATAATTGATAGTTTTGTACTGTAGCTAAACGGAATATAGCGTCTTGCCAATCCGTTCCTTCGTTAGGGAGAAGTTCAGGATTACGAAATTCTGGTCTAACCCAAGTGTTGGAAGTTCTTACGTCATTGGGATCACTGGCTTTGCTCCTGCGTAATCCATGCGTTATCTCTACCTTCCGCTACATAGGCTGCGTATTCTCGTGGGGAGAGCAGATCAACTTTATGTGCTACTTGTTGTACACCAATAGAGGCATCTATATTAATGGTTGTTTTTCCAACTTTTCCTCTTTTTGTTGTAATTAAGACGACTCCATTGGCTCCTCGAGATCCGTAGATGGCAGTAGCTGAAGCATCTTTTAATATCTCGATTGATTCGATGTCTGAAGGATTAATTGTGCTTAAAGGGTTGATTTTTTCCATGGTCGAATTCGCCATACCATTAGCTGTGTAACTATTGTTTGCGAAAGCAGACATGTTGGATCCTCCTCCTCCGTTACCAATAGGGTAACCATCGATCACATATAAAGGTGAATTTGATCCGGAAATAGAACTGATACCACGTACCATAATATTGATATTTCCACCAGGAGCTCCAGTAGTTTGCGTAACTTGTACTCCTGGAATTTTTCCTTGCAATGATTGGTCAAAACTAGATGTAGGTGTTTTTCCTAAGTCTTCGCTACTAACAGAGGCAATGGCTCCTGTTAAATCTTTTTTCTTCTGTGTACCATATCCCACAACGACTACTTCATCAAGTACCTCTACATCTTCTATTAGTATGATATTGAGTACTGTTTTGTTTCCGACTGGGGTTTCTTGTGATTTATAACCGATGAAGGAAAAGGATAGTATAGGATTCTCTGTGGTTAGATTCAACGTCCAGTTCCTTCAACATCTGTTATGACTCCGTTGGTTGTTCCTTTTTCAATCACGTTTACACCGGCGATTCCGTAACCGTCTGTGCCTGTGACTTTACCTTTTATTGCTCCGGGTGCCGCATAAGCTACTATATTATAAAAAGCAAAACAAATCAAGAATATCAAGTGGGTAATTTGCTTGTATCTGATAGGGGACTTGTTAACTGTTTGAATTCGTTTTTCCATGATTCTCAGATTTAAATTGAATTTAGTTTTAATCAGTTGGTATAATCTTGTATTCAAGATTTAAGTATTTAGCCAATTTTGCTAAAGTCGCTGCATGATGTCCGATACCTAAGGCGAAATGGTGCGTAGGAGCTTCATTAACCCATCTTTTCAGGAATGTCCGTACATCGGGTTGAAAGAATCCTCTTGTGTTCGTATTGCCGGTAGGAGGTATGGGACCGCTAACGGATTCTCCTTCTGCGATGATGAATTAAATTTTCCATCGTAGGTGGAATTGATAGATAAAAGCGTGATAGGACCCTCCTTTATCTTGAATTCTACACCTGCTCCATTACCTGGCTTTCCATGATATTTTTTTAGGCTGCGTAATACCGGTTTGCCTTCCGCTATCGAGATGTTGTGCGGGCCGTCATGTCCTACTAATACGAAGCCATCAGTAAGTCGACCGGATGAAATTCTGCGAAACTGCCACCTATTCCCATGCGATCCATGATCATCAACGCAATCAAGGTTTTTAAGTCAGACTCACCACACATCGGGATATGCCGGGCGGTTAATAAAGAGTTTCCTACGATCAAGTTTGTCATTAATTGACGTATTGAACTGTTCTCCGCTCCATCGAAATAGTATGCGAGGCCAGTTAGATTGTTACTGTTGACAAATTTGTCTAAAGCTAGACTGGCTTTCGCTGCCACGCACAAGTCCTCGTCACTTAGTTTCATGGAGATTGGATCTGATACAGGTTCCGGCGTGTCGAAGAATTGGAGTATTTGTTTTTCTTTTTCCTTAATTTCTTCGTCCGTGAGCGACTTCATGTGACGTTGTAACTCATTAGGCTCATAAAAGATGACGTGTGAGCCAAAAAAGGTCGTGAGCATCGTGGGGTCTGTATTCATATCCAGCATGGAGTTGAGAGGATGGCCGATATGTCCCAATTGTGCATTCCTCAAACCATGCAATACGTTTGCGATTCGGCAGTATTCGTATATCTCGTTATCTACCATTTCGTCATCGTGTAAGGTGCCGATAATTGTTTCTGGAATCGGTCTGCCCAGGCGAGAGGCTACACCCGTAAACTCTGGTAAGGCACAGATATCATCGTTTACCAGTTGCATATACGTGCTGGCCTGTTTGTAGTCCATCGCTTTTAACGGTTGCAAGGCGACCAAAACAATAGGGCATCGTACAGAGGCCGCAATGACACCAAACGTACCGGAAGTTGCGTAAGTGAGCATATCGCAAAAGAGGAAATCAAGGTTTGCTGCGATGATTTCTTTCACTTTTTTATAGGCGACAGCTGGGGAATCAATCATCCGAAACGAATGATATCTACTTCGTTTTGAGGAAATTTGCGGATAAACATCTCTTCTTTCGCCAAGAGTTCTTCTAATAAACCTGGGAATTGCGCCCAATACACATCATATCCGACACTGAATACTCCGATACGAGCTTTCCCTTTTCTCTTTTCTTTCATTCTGTCCATATTAACGTTTGTTTGTTTGATAGTTAACGCACTATGTTGATTTGTATGTAATGTTACAATATGAGTCTGTATACACTTGTTTATTTTCCCGTATGGATACCTTCTCGTAAAAAGAAAAGGAAGATAAGAAAAGCGATAGGGTACATGATACCCGAATAGATCCACAGAGGCGCATAGGTATAATTGGTTATTACAACCCCCATGAGAGGATTGATAACTAGGGATGATACCGCACCTGCTGTTCCGGATAAACCTACGACCGTAGATGATTTGTCGCGCCAAAGATATCACCAATTGAGGTTATATAGTTTGTGATCCAGATGCCATGTGCGAAGAAAGCTAATGACATGACGAACATGACGATCAAGGAGGTATTAAGCATACCAACGGAAAGAACGGGCAGGGTTAAGACTGCTGCGACTCCCATGGCGATTTTTCTCGCTTGGCTTGTGTTGCCTGTCTTCTTTTGTATTTGGTCTGATAGCCAACCGCCTATAATATTTGCGATACCCAAGGCTAAGAATGGAATCCACAAAATATTACCTATATAATCAAGGGAAAGACCTTTGGATTCGTTTAAGTATTTGGGAATCCAGAACATATAAAAGTAAAAGATGGGATCTAACAGGAAGCGGATCAGGATGAACAAAAGAGCGTTTTTGTTCTTTAGTAAATGGATGAGATCCGAGAGCTTTAAGGGAGAAGCCACGCTTTTTGTCGCAGTATTCTGCTCTTTGGAATATTTGTTTGTCAGTCGTAACCAAAAAAGCACCCAAATTATTCCTAAAGCCCCGCTGATTAGGAATAGCATGCGCCAATTGGTATGGCTTAAGATGAAAGCGCAAAGAGGAACTGCCACTACCGCTCCAATAGCAGAGCCTCCTATGGCTATTCCGTTTGCGATGGCATGTTTGTGGCTGGGAATCCATTCGATAACCGCCTTGATAGCTCCGGGAAAACACCCTCCTTCTCCCACTCCCAGTAAAAAACGGAGTGCTCCAAAGTGGAACGTATTTGTTGAAAGAGCATGTAAAGCCGTAGCTAAAGACCAGAACCCTACAGAGAATGCAAGTCCTAGGCGGCTTCCGTATCTGTCGATTAACACACCTCCCAGCGTGAACATGATCGCATAGCTGATAAGGAAGCCTGAATTTATAAAGCCATATTCCGTGTCGGTGATATGCAGATCGTCCTTGATCCGATGATGGAGATGGATAGAACCTGGCGATCCATGAAGCTTAAAGCGGTCGCAAGCAACAGCATCAACGAGATGAGCCAGAATATTCTTCTTTTTGGGGTTTTTATACTTAACGCACAAAGTTTGTTTTTTGCAAATATATGAGGTGTATATTAAAAAAACAAGTTTCGTGAAGTTTTTTTTGAAAAAATAAATGATAAAAAAATAAAACGTTGTATATTTGCGGTATATAAATTATGTGTGCTGCTGTATTTGTTAGTGCATAAAGTTTTTGATATAGGTTTAAATAGTAGATGATGAAGAACAAATATCCGAAATATCTAGAGATAAGTAAAGCGATTATCGCTAAGATTGAATCGGGAGAGTTGCTCCCGGGCGATAAGGTCCCTTCAGAAAATGAGCTTATTAATATGTATAAGATAAGTAATACGACTGCAAGAAAAAGCCTTTTAGAAGTAGAGTTACAGGGGTGGGCTAGCCGGATTAAAGGTAAAGGCACGTTTGTTTTGAATCGTTCTGAGGATAAACATCTTACTCGTATGTTAGGATCTTTTCACGCTATAAAGGAAAGCTTTAATGAGAATCTGATCAAAGAGGGATTCACTCCGAAAAATGTGACATTAGAGAAAACGATTATAGATAATGGTATCTCTATCAATATCAATGGGAAAAATTATATTATCGAAGGGAAAATTCTAAAAATACGTCGACTTCGTTATGCGGATGATCTATTACTGAAGGATGAGACACGATATGTTTCTATGTCTCTTTGTCCCCGAATTAATCTGATGGAGCTTAATCAGGCGTTTTTAAAAATTTACGAGGATAAGTATCATTTACAACTAGATAGTGTGCAAAGAACGCTTGGCGTAACGATCGTTTATCCAGAGGAGGAGAACAATTATTTCGAAAATGATCTTCAGCTTCCCGTGTTTATATTGGATAGTGTGGTAGTTTGTGAGAATCAAAAAGTAGTGGAAATAGAGCATTCTTTTTATCGAGGGATAAATATAAATTTTCCCTACACACCAAGCCGCAATTGATAACTAGCAATGGACGGATTTCATGAGGATAGTCAGGTAGTCAAAGTTGTTTAAATCTATCCCCAAAAACATGTACGTGTTTCCGCAAAAACATGTACATGTTTTTTAGAAAACACGTACGTCTTTTTTTCAAAGGTTCGTCAGACTCGATTTTTCTATGTACATTTGCGTGTTATAAAAGAATTATTGAGAAACTATTTATGGCAAAGAAGACAACAACAACGAAGCAAAATCATACAGAACCGAGCTGGTTCGCTGCCTTGAAGACTTTTTTTACAAATGAACGGACCCGTTTCATTACAGGTTTGATTATCTCTATACTAACCATTTACGTAGGGCTTGCTTGATTTCGTTTTTCTTTACAGGAGCCGCTGATCAAAGCAAAATAGAGAATGTTCCTTTAGGTGATTTATTGATCAATCGAGGATCGGTAGAGAATTGGACGGGTGTACGCGGGGCGTATTTGTCTGATCTGTTGATGAATCGTTGGTTCGGTATCTCTTCTTTTATGATCCTCTTTTTCTTGGGATCGGTTGGGGCGAAACTCATGAACTTAAATAAAGTATCCTTGTTAAGGCGTTTTTTGTTTAGCGCTTCGGCATTGATCTGGGGATCTGTGTTTTTGCTTTTATATTTATCAAGGGATATGAGGATACGTTTATTTATCTAGGCGGTCAACACGGATATTATATCTCGGAGATGTTTATTACCAATATCGGAATACCCGGTACGATCTTACTTTTATTAGGCTCATTCTTAATCATCGCTATTTTTACCAGTAAGAAGACAATCCCGTTCTTACAGCGCGTATTTTCTTTAGGTTGGGTGAAAGATCGTTTGAAACGTGAAGGCGAGGTAGATGTCGATCAGACGGAAAAGGAGGATAATGTAATTCCTCGCTCTAAGCCTGTCGTAGAGCAACCGGATGAACAACCGGAAATGGATGAGTATGAGGAGTTCGATACGGAGCTGAATTGTTGAAAGCCGAAGGGAAAGAAAACCGTAAAACAGTACCGGAATATAAGAACGAAGAGGTCGCTGTTGCTGATGATTTAGTAGTTACGATCGCTCAAGGTGACGACGATCCGATAAACGAAAAAACAGATGAGATAAATACCCCGGAGTCAGAGGATGAGGAGGATGCCGGATTTACGGTGGAAGTTGCCGCCGGTAATGATGAGACCTACGATGCCTCGGCCTTGGGTACGTATGATCCCCGTTTGGATCTTTCCCGTTATGTATTCCCTACCTTGGACTTGCTGAAAGCGTATGATAGTGGGAGCATGGAGATCAATCGGGACGAATTGGCGGAAAACCAACGCTTGATCAAGCAAGCCTTGGAAGATTTCAATATAAAGATCGCTTCGATCAAAGCGACAGTCGGACCTACGGTTACGCTTTATGAGATTGTACCCGAGGCGGGTGTCCGTATTTCTAAGATCAAGAACTTGGAGGATGATATCGCCTTGAGTTTATCCGCTTTGCAGATCCGTATTATCGCCCCGATGCCCGGAAAGGGAACGATCGGTATCGAGGTGCCGAATAAGAATCCTCAGACGGTATCGATGCAATCTGTTATCGCTTCACGCCGATTCATTGAGGGTAAGTATGAGTTGCCTGTGGCGATGGGTAAGACGATTACGAACGAGGTGTTCATGTTCGATCTTTGTAAGACACCGCATCTATTGGTAGCCGGTGCTACGGGGCAAGGTAAGTCTGTCGGTCTAAATGCGATCATCAC
>ENA-OQCK01000036-OQCK01000036.1-human-gut-metagenome-genome-assembly--contig:-NODE-36-length-71058-cov-9.018920_pt1 | contig 71058 bp, 68 predicted proteins | sample MGYA00242498_ERZ504578 | MGnify/ENA primary metagenome ERZ504578 (study PRJEB26092, sample SAMD00036229) | human gut metagenome | host: Homo sapiens | study: EMG produced TPA metagenomics assembly of...
CCATCTCCTATACATATATGTATACGACACAAGAGATCATTATAGCGTCACGGTTTCAAGAAAAACGAGGAAACCGGCGAGTTCAATAACAAGCTAAGCCAAATAGGTTCCACGATCCGTGCAGATCTCGCCTTCGATTTCAACCGTAACGTAAGCTGGCAATCCCGTCTTTATTTCTTTACACTTATGGCGATCATACCATCGGGGAGTTCGAGAATACCTTGGTTTTGGCCATCAGCCGCTTTTTCTCCACACGTATCTATTTTCACCTTAGATACGACGATGGAGTGGAAAAAACAGAGGATAACAAGAGTTATTTCCAGCTTAATGAGTTGTTAAGTTTCGGTTTTAATTACAAATGGTAAGCTAGGATTTAAGATTTCGAATAATAACTTTGTTAATCGTGACATAGTTTCTAAATTATACTTACTTTTGCCTTGATTTTGCAATGTCGAGATTACAAATATGAGCGAAAGTATAAATCATACAGGATTTGTAGAGAAGATCGATGGCGACACCGTCTTCGTCCGCATTACCCAACAATCCGCATGCTCGGGATGCCACGCACAGTCTATGTGCTCGGCATCCGAGAAAAAGGATAAGATCATTGAGGTACCCGATCGGTCGGGACGGTTTCACGTAAACGAGGAAGTGATAATATGCGGACAAAATTCCATGGGACTTCAGGCCGTATTGCTGGCATTTGTCATTCCTTTGGTGATAGTCGTGGGGGCCATCGTAATCGGGACGAATCTACAATGGGACGAGACACGAGCGGGTTAACCGGTTTATCGCTTTTACTGCCTTATTACTGTATACTATACTTAATGCGTGACAAACTAAAAAGACGATTTATATTTACTTTGAAAAAACTTAATTGATAATATATCATGATTTTAATTGCCGTTATTTCATTAGGAGCAATCGGGGCGGTCGGAGCGGTTTTCCTCTACGCTGCTTCCAAGAAATTTGAAGTCTATGAAGATCCTCGCATCGCACAAGTACAGGAAGTCCTTCCCGGAGCGAACTGTGGAGGTTGCGGTTATCCGGGTTGCGCCGGATTCGCGGGTGCTTGCGTAAAAGCTGACTCATTAGACGGATTGCTCTGCCCCGTTGGTGGTGGCCCGGTCATGGCCAAAGTCGCTACGATACTGGGTAAAGAGGCGGGTACAACCGAACCCATGGTAGCCGTTGTCCGTTGCAACGAACTTGTCAGGCCCGTCCACGTACAAACTCTTATGATGGAACGAAAAGTTGCGCCATCGCCTCTACCCTTTACGGAGGCGAGACGAATTGTTCTTTCGGTTGCCTAGGTTATGGCGACTGCGTGAACGCCTGCGCTTTCGACGCTATCCACATCAACCCGGCTACAGGAATCGCCGAGGTGGACGAGGAAAAATGCACTTCCTGCGGCGCTTGCGTGAAAGCTTGCCCGAAGAGTATCATCGAGCTGAGAAAGAAAGGACCTAAATCACGCCGGATTTACGTGTCTTGCGTAAATAAAGATAAGGGAGCCGCCGCTCGTAAGGCTTGCGCCAACGCTTGTATCGGCTGTGGCAAATGCGCCAAGGAATGTCCGTTCGAGGCGATCACCGTAACAAACAACGTAGCTTATATCGACTATACGAAGTGCCGGATGTGCCGCAAATGCGTGGTTGTATGTCCGACAGGAGCTATTCATGAGCTGAATTTCCCTCCTCGCAAGGAAGCCGCTCCCGCTCCGAAAGCGGAGACCGTGAAACCGGTGCCGAAGGCAGAGGCTACCGTGAAACCGGAAGCCGCTCCGAAAGCTACAAGTGAAGAAAAAACAAATCTAAATTAAAATCTAATAGTATGCTAAGGACATTTCGAATCGGAGGTATACATCCCCCCGAGAATAAACTGTCTGCCGGTAAGAAAATTACGGCTCTCGCTACGCCTAAACAGGTGATTATCCCCCTCAGCCAGCATATCGGTGCCCCAGCGCAGGCCGTGGTGAAGAAAGGGGATCTGGTAAAGGTGGGTACATTGCTAGCCAAGGCGGGTGGTTTCGTATCAGCGAACATCCACTCTTCCGTATCCGGCAAAGTGAACAAGATAGATAACGCTCTCGACGCTAGCGGATACAAACGTCCCGCTATCTATATAGATGTGGAAGGTGATGAATGGGAAGAGACGATCGACCGCAGCGAGACCTTAGTGAAGGAGTGTGCGCTGTCTTCCAAGGAAATCGTGGATAAGATCGCCGCTTCCGGTATCGTCGGTCTGGGTGGAGCGACTTTCCCTACGCAGGTGAAATTGATGCCGCCTCCCGGAAACAAGGCAGAGATCGTAATCATCAACGCCGTGGAGTGTGAGCCTTATCTTACATCCGACCATTCGTTGATGCTGGAGAAAGGCGAACAAATCCTAGTCGGTGTCACGATCCTAATGAAAGCGGTCAACGTGAACAAGGCTGTGATCGGTATCGAGAATAACAAGCCGGACGCTATCGCCCATCTGCAAAAGTTGGCGGTAAATTATAAAGGTATAGAGATCATGCCGCTTAAGGTACAATATCCGCAAGGAGGCGAGAAACAATTGATCGACGCCGTTATTCGCCGTCAGGTAAAAAGCGGTGCGCTTCCTATCTCGCGGGTGCCGTGGTACAGAACGTAGGAACTGCTTATGCCGTTTACGAGGCGGTACAAAAGAACAAACCGTTGTTCGAGCGTGTGGTGACGATCACGGGTAAGGCGGTAGCTAATCCTTCCAATTTCTTGGTTCGTATGGGAACACCGATCAGTTGCTTGATCGAGGCCGCAGGTGGCCTGCCTGAGAATACGGGTAAGATTATCGGTGGCGGACCGATGATGGGTAAAGCGTTGATCAGCGCCGAGGTGCCGGTTTGCAAAGGAAGCTCCGGTGTTTTATTACTGACAACGGAGGAATCTGTCCGCAAGCCGATCCGGGATTGCATCCGTTGCGCCAAATGCGTAGGTGTCTGCCCGATGGGATTGAACCCTACCCTATTGATGAACGCCACGGAATTCCAGAATTGGGAATTGGCGGAGAAGAACTATATCACCGACTGTATCGAGTGCGGGTCGTGTAGTTATACCTGTCCGGCCAACCGTCCGTTGCTGGATCAGATCCGGTTGGGTAAAGGAAAAGTTATGGGTATTATCCGGTCTAGAAAGTCATAAAACAAGAGCAACATGGAAAATAATTTATACGTATCGCCCTCGCCCCACATCCATGGTGGCGACAGCATAAGCAAAAATATGTATGGTGTACTGATTGCCCTTATCCCGGCTTTCTTGGTATCCCTTTATTTCTTCGGTCTGGGAGCGTTGATCGTTACGGTCGTATCGGTTCTGGCCTGTATGATATTCGAGTATTTGATCCAGCGATTCCTGATGAAAAAGGAACCGACCCTTTGTGATGGTTCCGCTATCCTGACAGGTGTATTGCTGGCCTTCAACTTACCTTCCAACCTTCCGGTCTGGATCATTATTATCGGAGCGTTGGCAGCGATCGGCATCGGCAAGATGTCTTTCGGTGGATTAGGTAATAATATTTTCAATCCGGCGTTAGTCGGACGTGTATTCTTATTGATCTCCTTTCCGGCGCAGATGACGACTTGGCCGGTGTAGATGCCTTGAACGTTTTCCCTATGACTTATACGGATGCCCAGACCGGCGCGACGGTATTGTCGTTGATGAACGAAGGCGTGACCGAGCTTCCGTCTTACGGGAACATGCTTGTAGGAGCTATGGGAGGTAGTCTCGGTGAAGTGAGCGCCGTGGCCTTGATCCTCGGTCTTTTATTCATGCTATGGAAAAAGATCATCACTTGGCAGATCCCGGTATCCATCTTGCTACCGTATTCGCATTCACGGGCATCATGCACTTGGTGAATCCGGTACAATACGCCAGCCCGTTCGTTCACTTATTATCCGGCGGTTTGTTATTAGGCTCCATCTTTATGGCGACCGACTACGTAACCTCGCCGATGAGCAAGAACGGAATGCTTGTCTACGGCGTGGGAATCGGAATCCTTACCACGGTGATCCGTTTGTTCGGGTCTTACCCGGAAGGTATGTCGTTCGCTATCCTGATCATGAACGCATTTACTCCGCTAATCAACAGCTATATCAAACCTAAACATTTCGGAGGAAAGTAAGCATGGCAAAATTAAAATCAACATTACCCAATATGCTCCTTTCACTAACAGGCATTTGCTTGGTAGCAGGGGCGATCCTAGCCGGAGTTAACCAGTTTACCGCCGGCCCTATAGCGGTAGCCAAAGCGACCGCCTTGGAGGAAGCGATTAAAGCCGTTGCTCCCGAGTTCGACAACAAACCGGCCGAGGAGGCTTATAAGGCCCTCTCCTCCGATGGTGATTCCCTCAAGATTTATCCTGCCAAGAAAGGCGGACAAGTCGTTGGCGGAGCGTAGAGAGTAATACGAAAAAAGGCTTTAGCGGTGAGATACGGGTTATCGTAGGTTTCGATATGGATGGCAAGATCTTGAACTATTCCGTATTGCAACACGCCGAGACTCCGGGCTTGGGAGCCAAGATGCAAGAATGGTTCCGTGCGGACAAGAACAAGCAAAGTGTCTTGGGACGTACGATTCCGGACGGAGGCTTAAAAGTAACAAAAGATGGTGGCGACGTGGACGCTATCACGGCAGCGACAATCTCCAGCCGTGCGTTCCTCGATGCCGTGAACCGTGCGTATAGCGCATTCGCTGGCGTAGACGGACTAACGGGTGCCACTTCAACTGATAACAAATAAAAAGGGAGGACAGAACAATGAGTAATCTAAAAATATTGATGAATGGTATCATCACGGAGAACCCGACATTTGTATTACTGTTAGGTATGTGTCCTACCTTGGGAACGACCTCTTCGGCCATCAACGGCATGAGTATGGGATTGGCTACGATGTTCGTATTGATTTGCTCGAATATCGTGATTTCCGCCTTGAAAAACGTAATCCCCGACTTGGTGCGTATCCCGGGATATATCGTTGTGATCGCGACGTTCGTGACCGTAGTGCAGATGTGCATGGAAGCGTTCGTCCCGGCTTTATACGCTAGCTTGGGATTATTTATCCCGTTGATCGTGGTAAACTGTATCGTACTAGGACGTGCCGAGCTTTCGCTGCGAAGAACGGCGTAATCCCATCCGCTTTCGACGGAATCGGTATCGGACTGGGCTTTACGATGCTCTTACGCTGCTGGGCGCTTGCCGTGAGTTCTTGGGAACCGGTAAGTTATTCAACGTAACCTTGATGCCCGAGGAATATGGTTCGCTGATCTTCGTATTGGCTCCGGGAGCGTTTATCGCCTTGGGTTATCTGGTAGCAATAGTAAACAAACTGCGTAAAGCATAATAAACGGATCATATGGAATATATATTGATATTTATCGCCGCCGTATTCGTTAATAACGTTGTACTGGCACAGTTCTTGGGAATTTGTCCGTTCTTGGGGGTATCTAAGAAAGTGGAGACTGCCGCAGGCATGGGAGCCGCCGTTACGTTCGTGCTTACGATCGCCACGATTGTTACATTCCTCGTGCAAAAATACATATTGGACGCTTTCGGATTAGGGTTCATGCAGACGATCAGTTTCATCTTGATCATCGCCGCCTTGGTTCAGATGGTGGAAATCATATTGAAGAAGGTCTCTCCCGCCCTTTACCAGGCGTTGGGCGTATTCCTTCCGTTGATCACCACGAACTGCTGTATCCTGGGTGTAGCTATCCTTGTAATCCAAAAAGAGTATAATTTATTGGAATCTGTGGTATATGCTATCTCGACCGCTATTGGATTTGCGCTAGCTTGATTATCTTCGCGGGTATTCGGGAGCAACTAGCCATGACGCATGTTCCGGAAGGCATGAAAGGCACTCCTATCGCCTTGATAACGGCCGGTTTGCTAGCTATGGCTTTTATGGGATTCTCGGGTATCGTATAACAAACTTATCTAAATGAACACTAGAATGAAAAAGAAGATTTTAGTAGCGGGCGGAACCGGTTATATCGCTCACACACCACAGTAGAATTGCAGAACGCCGGATATGAGGTAGTCATTATCGACGATTTGTCAAACTCGAATATCGAGGTGCTCGATGGTATCGAGAAAATCACGGGCATCCGTCCGGAGTTTATCCAATTGGATCTAAAGGATAAGGAAGGTACTCGCAAGGCATTGGAAGCTCATCCGGGCATCAAAGGCATTATCTTGTTCGCCGCTAGCAAGGCGGTAGGAGAATCCGTACAGCAGCCTTTGAAGTATTATCGCAATAATATTGTCACTTTGGTGAACTTGTTGGAGATGATGCCTGAATTCAATATCGAAGGTATCGTATTCTCTTCCTCTTGTACGGTATACGGACAACCGGACCCGGAGAACTTGCCGGTAACCGAGAACGCCCGATCAAACCCGCTATGTCTCCTTATGGAAACACGAAGCAGATCAATGAGGAGATCATCCGGGATACGATCCATGCGGGAGCGCCTTTCAAGAGCATCATCTTGCGCTACTTCAACCCGATAGGCGCTCACCCGAGCGCAGAGATCGGCGAGTTGCCAAATGGTGTTCCCCAGAACTTGATCCCGTACTTGACACAGACGGCTATGGGTATCCGCAAGGAATTAAGCGTATTCGGCGATGATTATGATACAGCAGACGGTTCTTGCATCCGTGACTATATCAATGTCGTAGACTTGGCGAAAGCACATGTAATCGCTATGGACCGTATGCTTGAGAATAAGTCTGATGAGCATATCGAGATATTCAACCTAGGTACCGGCAATGGTGTTTCTGTCCTTGAACTGATCAATACCTTCGAGCAGACAACAGGCGTTAAGGTTCCGCACAAGATCGTGGGCCGTCGTGAAGGTGATATCGAGAAGGTATGGGCCAATCCGGAGCAAGCGAATAAGGTATTAGGCTGGACCGCCAAGGAGACTTTAGCCGACACCCTGCAATCCGCATGGAACTGGCAGAAACGTTTGAGAGAACGTGGCATCCAGTAAATAACACAAAAAAGAGGCCGTATCTGATAGCGCTTAGCTAAGATACAGCCTTTTTTATATTCTTATATCTACAAGTACTTCTCTAAAATCTCAAGAACCTTCCCGAAATCGATCGGCTTAGCGATATGCTCATTCATTCCGGATTCTTTACACAACTTGATGTCTTCCGCAAATGCGTTCGCAGACATGGCTACTATCGGCATGGACTTGATATCCGGACGTTCTAATGCCCGAATATGGCGGTAGAGTCGTACCCGTTCATGACCGGCATCTGGATATCCATAAATACCAAGTCATAATATCCCGGACTAGAGTTTTTTACCATATTCACCGCGACAAGGCCATTTTCCGCCTCCTCTACCACCGCACCGGCCTCTTCTAGCAACACAGTCGCTATTTCCCTATTCAAGCTATTATCTTCCACCAGCAAGATCCGCTTACCCTCAAAGTTACCGAAAGGATATTGAGGCTTCTCCGTCTCTTCCTCTTTTTTCTCTTGCTTAATAGCGAAACTTTTCATCAAATAAAATAACTTGGATTTCATCAACGGCTTACTTATGAATCCATCGACACCGGCTCGTTGGGCTATCTCCTCAAAATGCGGACAATCATAAGCGGAAAGAATAATGATCGGAATATCCCGGCCAACGACTTTTCGGATACGGGTAGCGGTCTCGATCCCATCCATTCCCGGCATTTTCAGATCAAGGATAACGGCAAAATAGTCATCATTAAGATGATGTGCCCTCTCTACTTTCCCGATAGCCTCCTCACCAGAAATGGCATACTCGCCTTTCATACCGATCTCGTTAATCCTCATACATGCGTTCTCGCAACACACGATATCATCGTCTACCACGAGAACCGGTAAATCCCTTAAATGATCATCCTCAAAACACCCTTGATCCTGCAATTTCAACTGCATCGTAAATGTAAAAACGGAACCTTTGCCATATTCACTCTCCACCTGAATCTCACCATTCATCATATGAGCGATATTACGCTTATCGCCATGCCTAAGCCGGTTCCTTGTATATTCCGCTGGGTTGCGTCTTCCGCACGTTCAAATGGCTCGAAAACCTTGTGTAAGAAATCCGGCTTTATCCCGATACCATTGTCTATAACCGTAACCTCAAATAAACCATAATTACCATTTTTAATTGGCTTCTCCCGTATCTCAAGTGTTATTTTCCCATAGTCCGGCGTATACTTTATGGCGTTCGACAGCAAATTCAACAATACTTGCTGAATCCGTTGCACATCGCCAATCAGCTTTTCATGTTTGACTTGAAACAAGTGAACCCGGAAATCCTGAAACTTCTGACTGACCGAAGTCTGAACCATAGTAATTACGCTTTGCAATAACTCGCCCATATCGAACTCCTCGTCTGTCAGCAAAATATGTCCGCTCTCTACCTTAGACATATCCAAGACCTCATTGATCAAGTTCAATAACAATTTGGAAGAAACCATAATCTTCTTCAAGCAATCCACTATACGCTCCCGATCGTCGATATGCATACTGGCGATAGTGGTCATACCGATAATGGCATTCATCGGAGTACGTATATCATGCTCATACGGGATAAGAAATCCGATTTAGCCTGATTTGCCGATTTAGCTACTTGTAGGGCATCTTGAAGTAATTGCCTTTGCCGCTCTTCCTCACGAACCTCCATAATATCGGTCCGGGTCAAAAGAAGTATATTCCTCTCCTTATCGAAAAAGCTAAAACGCATCTTCTTATCCCTAAAAACGCCATTCTCCATCACCTGACAGAACAAGACATACTCATGGGAATTTTGTAAGACAGATAAGACATGATCTAGGGAAAGATTTCGGGTTAACTCATCTCGCTGATCCTCCGGCACATATTTATGGTGGAACTCGGCTACCTCTTTTTCATAGTCATTACTCGCTATCGGGGGGACCGGTGTCCCACTTTCACGATTGGAAGTATACATGACATAGCTATTCGTGTTTGCCTCAATATAAACGACATAATCATACTCAGTCTGAACGGCAGCCTCTACGATCTGTGCCTTGCGACAATGATTCACATAGCGGCTGAAAAGAATGACACGATCCGGAATTCCACTCTCATCTTTCAAGATACGAATAAAAGCCTCATGCCACTCAAAACCAAACAAATCATTACAGAAACGCATGTCGAACTTCTTATTCGCTACGCCGCTAGCCGCCATTTGCCGCAATGAGTTCAAGGATAAGATCTCCTCCCATTTCCCTAAATCCGCAGGATATACATATTCTTGAATGTAAGTCTGGCAAAGTTCTGTATAATCCAAACATTCTCCTTCCCTTTCGGGAGTCATCGAATCTTTGATTATCTCAACCTTTTCATTACCTAATGTGACGATCCAAAGCGTATCGACTAGCTCGTTTACACCACAGAGTAGTTCTTCCAAATTTAAAGTAGTATTTGTCATTTTCAATGATATAGATTTAATTAAGAGGAATAGAGATCCTATGATTTTGAGAGTATTTCATCGAGCCTCCCTCTCCAATCCTCTCCATTCAAAGGCTGATAGGTATGGAACCCTAGTTCCTGCCCCACTACGATATTATTCTTACCATCATCTACAAATAATGTTTCCTCTGGTCTGATTCCTGAATCCAAGACCATGCGATCAAAAATTTCACGATCCGGCTTCGTGACACCGATCTCATAAGAGAGATACAATTTATCGAAATAATCATTTAATGGACGGCCCGCCGGCGTAAACTCTTTTGTCTGTGCCCATTCAAGCTGTATGATCGGATTTGTATTGCTCAATAAATAGACTTGATATCTCTCACGGAGTTTCAATATGTAGTCCAATTTATATTGGGGAACGCCGCCAATGAAGCCAAACCAAGCCCAACAAATATCCTCATAAGAAAGGTCTTTACCCGTATGCTTCCGTAAATAGCGACAAAACTCCTCTACTCCGATCTTTCCGGTCTCCAAATCTTGAAAAACCCCTTTTTGTTCGTAAGGATCTATCAATCCATCGGCATCTTTGACCCCGATCTCTATTAAACGGCGAACAGGTTCATCCCGGTCCAAATCTATGATAACGCCCCCCAGATCGAATACTATATTTTTTATTTTACCCATTGCGATACTATTTAAGTCCCAAAGATACAATTTATTCCGTATATCTAGGTTACAAGAATAAAAAGGGTATAATCTTCAACGATTATACCCCAATCCAAAGCTATATTTATGTATATAAGACTTAATCCAATTTATGGATCACCAAACCGGAGCGAAGCTTCGGTTCGAACCACGTCGTCTTCGGCGGCATGATATTACCCGTATCGGCGATATCCATCAATTGCTTCATCGTAACAGGATACAAAGCCAAGGCAACCTTCATCTCACCGCTATCCACACGGCGTTTCAATTCACCCAGGCCACGGATACCTCCCACGAAATCGATTCGCTTGTCCGAACGTAAATCCTTAATGCCTAAAATCTCATCCAGAATCAAGTTCGAAGAGATCGTGACATCCAATACGCCTATCGGGTCATTATCATCGTACGTACCGGGCTTAGCGGTCAAAGAATACCATTTCCCTCCTAAATACAGGGAGAAATTGTGCAAGGCACCCGGTTTGTAAATAGCAGAGCCCTTCTCCTCTACCACGAAGTTTTTCGTTAATCTCTCAACGAATTGTTCCTCGGTCAAGCCGTTCAAGTCTTTTACCACACGGTTGTAATCGATAATGGTCAATTGGTTGGCCGGGAAGCAAACAGCCATGAAATAGTTATACTCCTCGTCTCCCTTATGATCCGGGTTTTGCTTGGCCTTCTCCGCTCCTACCAAAGCAGCGGCGGCGGAACGATGATGTCCGTCGGCAATATACAACGCAGGCATCTCCCCGAATAACTCCGTGATGCGAGCGATATCCTTATCCTCATCGATAATCCAGAACGTATGGCCGAAACCGTCTAATTTCGCCACGAAATTATATTCGGGCTCACGAGCCGTATATTTCATTACGATAGCGTCTAACTCTGAGTTGTCGGGATAAGCGAAGAATACCGGCTCGATATTAGCGTTGTTGACACGTACGTGTTTCATGCGATCCTCCTCCTTGTCACGGCGGGTCAGCTCATGTTTCTTGATCGTGCCATTCATATAATCGGGAACATAAGCCCCGACTACCAACCCATATTGAGTCTTGCCATTCATGGTTTGGGCATAAACATAATAGCATTCTTTCTGATCCTGAACCAACCAACCTTTTTCCTGAAAATTATTGAAATTGGCGGCGGCCTTCAGGTAAACAGCCGGATCATGCTCATCCGTCCCTTCTGGGAAATCGATTTCGGTTTAATGATATGGTAAAGGGATTTCTCGTTTCCTTCCGCTTCCACACGAGCTTCTTGCGAGTTCAATACGTCATAGGGACGGGAAGCCACCTCCTCTATAAATTCTTTTGGCGGACGAACTCCCTTGAACGGTTTTATTTTTGCCATGGTAATTAAATCTAAATGGTTTATGTATCAATGTAGAGACGGGGCGTGCCCCGTCTCTACAACCGGATATTCTTATTTATTAACCCGATATTTTTCATTGCCATTCACTAAGAAATCAACGATCTGCTTGGCGGCGGCGATACCAGCGTTGATATTAGCTCGGCGGTCTGGGCACCCATCTTTTTCGGGGTGCTGAAATAACGACCGGCATATTTCCCGGCCAATTCCGCATGGATAGCGGGCATAATATCTGTCAAGTACTTGAAGTCCGGACGCTCTTCCAACATCTTAGCGAGTCCAGCCTCATCCATCACCTCCTTACGAGCCGTATTCACTACGACAGCTCCCTTCGGCATGGAATTCATCAACTCGAATTGATAGAACCCTTCGTCTCGGCCGTAGCCGGAATATGCAAAGAGACGATTTGGCAAGCCTTAAACAAATCGGCTGTAGAAGCTACAGCCTTCACACCATCGGCCTCAATCACGGAAGCCGGACAGAACGCGTCGTAAGCGTAAACCTCCATACCGAAGCCTTTAGCGATACGAGCCACGTTACGGCCCACGTTTCCATAAGCCAAGATACCCAATTTCTTTCCTTTCAGCTCTGTTCCGGAAGTTCCGTTATAGAAATTACGAACCCCGTACACCAACATACCGAATACCAATTCGGCGACAGCGTTAGAGTTTTGTCCCGGCGTATTCATCACGCATACCTTATGGGCAGTAGCCGCATCCAAGTCCACGTTATCATACCCCGCACCGGCACGAACCACGATCTTCAGGTTCTTAGCGGCATCCAATACCTCAGCGTCCACCTTATCGCTACGGATAATCACGGCATCGGCATCCTTAACCGCATCCAGCAATTGCGCCTTCTCTGTATATTTCTCCAAAAGAGCCAGTTCCATACCAGCGCCTTCCACTACCTCCCGGATGCTTTCACAGCGACAGCGGCGAAAGGTTTCTCTGTAGCAACTAATATCTTTGCCATGTCTGAATCCTCCTTGATTAATGTTGTTTCTCGAACTCTTTCATGCAAGCAACCAAAGCCTCCACGCTGCTCTTCGGCATCGCGTTATAAAGAGAGGCACGGAAACCACCTACAGAACGGTGTCCCTTGATACCTACCATACCAGCGGCAGCAGCATATTTACTGAACTCGTCCTCCAACTCCTTATACTCATCATTCATCACGAAACAAACATTCATGATCGAACGATCTTCCTCCGCTACCGTACCACGGAACAACTTATTGCGATCGATCTCATCGTATAAGATCGCCGCGTTCTCAAGATCCTTCTTCTCCATAGCGGCGATACCACCTTGTTCCTTATACCATTTCAAGGTCTGTAAAGCCGCGTAAATAGGCAATACAGGAGGTGTATTGAACATGGAATCCTTTTTAATATGGGTAGCGTAGTTCAACATGGTCGGGATCGGACGGTCTACATGTCCTAAAGCGTCCACACGAACGATAGCCAAAGTCACGCCGGCAGGAGCCAAGTTCTTTTGAGCACCCGCATAGATAATATCATATTTGGAAATATCGATCGGACGAGAGAAAATATCGGAAGACATATCGCAAACCAAACGTTGCTTCACATCTGGATCTTTACGCATCTCTGTTCCGTAAATCGTATTATTAGAAGTAAAATGGAAATAATCCGAGTCATCAGCGATCGCATAACCCTTCGGGATGTAAGTATAGTTCTTGTCTTTGGAAGAAGCGACAACATCTACCTCCCCAAACAACTTAGCTTCCTTGATAGCGTTCGAAGCCCATGTGCCGGTATCCAAATAAGAGGCTTTCTTATTCAACAGATTGTAAGGAACCATACAGAACTGCATGCTGGCGCCACCGCCCATGAATACAACCTCATAGCCTGCCGGAACATCCAGTAATTCCTTGATCAACGCACGTGCCTCGTCGTTTACGGCTACAAACTCCTTACTTCTATGAGAGATCTCAAGAGTGATAACCCCATACCCGCAAAATTTTCTACCGCAGCGGCTGTATTCTTAATTGTATACTCGCTCAAGATAGAAGGACCTGCATAAAAATTGTGCTTCTTCATACCAATGTCTTTTTAGAATGTTATTATAAATAAAGTAACTATTTTTTCAAAAACAGGCGGCTAATGTAACTATTTTTTCTCATTTGCCGACACTTTTCGAGCATTTTTTAATTTACAATCAGAATATGTCAATTAAAAACGATCTCCCAAAGGCGCCTCATTTGCTCAATTAGTTTGTGCTCGGCCGGATTTTCCTGTCCTTTCCACAAACGTTCGCCCAAAATTTCCTTCGGAAGATACTCCTGCTTTACAAAATGATTTTCGTAGTCGTGCGCATATTTATATTCCTTGCCATACTCCAATTCAGCCATTAATTTGGTAGGCGCGTTGCGTAGATGAAGCGGTACGGGTAAATTCCCAGTCCGGTTAACAAGTGCCAAAGCGTCGTTGATCGCCATATAGGCCGAATTACTTTTCGGGCTGCAAGCCAGATAAACGGTCGTCTCGGCCAGGATGATCCGGCCCTCCGGCCAGCCGATCTTCTTCAAGGCATCGAAACATGCGTTCGCCAGCAAAAGCGCATTCGGATTCGCCAATCCGATATCCTCAGAAGCGGAGATCACCAACCGCCGTGCGATAAACTCAGGGTCTTCTCCCCCGGCCACCATACGGGCGAGCCAGTAAATGGCGCCATCGGGATCGCTACCCCGGATCGACTTGATAAAAGCGGAGATTATATCGTAATGCATCTCCCCTCCCTTATCATACGCCGCAGGGTTCTCCTGCAACCTCTCCACTACCTTCTCATCCAGAATCTCAATATCGTCACTCTCCTCGGCAGACACCACCAGTTCCAGAATATTCAGCAACTTCCGGGCGTCTCCTCCCGAGTAACGTAACATGGCATCCGTTTCCGTCAGCCTTATGTTTTATCCTTCAGAACGACATCCTCGGCGATCGCCTTATGCAATAGCGTAAGCAAGTCATTCTTGTCCAGCGATTTCAACACGTACACCTGACAACGGGATAACAAAGGACGGATTACCTCGAACGAGGGATTCTCCGTGGTTGCCCCAATCAGCGTCACCACGCCCGTCTCCACGGCGTTCAGCATGAGTCTTGCTGCGACTTACTGAATCGGTGTATCTCATCAATAAACAATATCGGCGATACCGTATTGAAGAAGCGGTTGCTCTTGGCCTTCTCTATCACCTCCCGCACGTCCTTCACTCCCGAACTGATCGCGCTTAACGTATAAAAAGGCGCATCCAACTTATTCGCTATGATCTGCGCTAAGGTAGTCTTCCCGACTCCCGGCGGCCCCCACAATATAAAAGAGGGAACCCGTCCCGCATCAATCATCTTCCTCAACACGGCTCCCTGGCCTACCAGGTGCTTCTGTCCGATATAATCATCCAACGTCTTCGGACGTAATCTCTCTGCTAATGGTTGACTCATCATGGAAGCAAAAGTCGGACATTTTATTTACTTTTCAAAGGATAAGTCAAGAAATTTATCGTATAAAAAGAATGTTAAACAACAGGAAATAGTGACATAATGAAAGAATAATCATCGCAAATACACTTTTACCCGTATAATATACTAACATTATGACAATGAAAATTTAACATTCCCTTAATTCCCTATCCTTTTTATCCCATACTTTTAGCGATATCTTCTTAACACATTATACCTTCTTTCTTGAAGCATTAAATATCTATCAACTGGTGCATGATCATGCAACGACTGTTGGATGATCATGCACCAATTGTTAGATGATCTATATTTCCATATAAAACCAATAAGCCTTCCAAGGAAATGGGATAAGGGAAGCTATCAAAACATGTAAGATATATAACAAAAAAAGATGCCCCTCCATAATCGGAGAGGCACCCTATACATTATTATATATGTTAGATTAGCGAGTTCCGCCAGCCCACCATACAGCTCTGAATATACGTATTGACCGTCGCCATAAGCGGCTTTTACTTCCGGATTTGATACCACGTCACTATTACCATAAGGCATACGAAGAGGGAATTTTTTCGTATTCGCCAATGTCACGAAATTCTCTCCTAATCCTTTCATTCTACGGATATCATTAAAAGTCTCGGTAGCCTCTCCCGATGCCCCCCACAAAGCCAGATATTTCTGGATCATGGTCTCTTTCAAAGGATTTACAGCAAACAGTGGTTTAACTTGGTTATCGAAATATGTATTGGCCGTCTCCTCTGTCATTTTTTCTGAATTCACGACCATTTTGCTACCCATATAAGTGATAGCAGAAGAGACACTTCTTTCAGCATTTGCGATTCCGGCAGCTACTGCCTCTTTCAACGCTTTCTCGGCGTCAGACGTACGGTTTAAGCGACATAACGCCTCAGCTTGCAAGAATTTCAACTCATGATAACTCATCAACATCGTAGGAGCGTGTTTGAATATACAAAGGCGGAAACACCATATTTCTGCATATTCTGCTCAGGAGTACCATTCGGGGCCGGAACTAAGTTCTTATCAGCAGAGCCTGTAACCTGTACGCGTTTCTTGTCAGCCGTAGTAGGAGAAAGCATCACTCTTTCCAATCGAGGATCTTTACGCTCAATCAACTTGTCCGTCAAGCTCTGGCTATTGGCAAAACCAGCGCGAGAATCGAAGTAACCAAAGAATGGGTTGATATTATTCGCATCATAGACAGCGTATGCAGCCTCGTCATCCGCAGAAGTAAAAGATTTTGATACATAGTCCAAAACCTTATTCAAGTCAGCTTGCTTATCCGTGGAACGATTGATCAGACGCATCGTATAACGAGCCTTCAAACCATAAGCGAATTTAATCCATTTCTCGGCATCTCCATTATACAAATAATCATACGTACCAACGGTGAGCGATCAGACTGATTCAAATCCTCGATCGCCTTGTCCAAGGAGGCCATTATAGAGACATAAATCTCCTCTTGCTTATCTATTTTAGGATTCATATTCACCGGTGAGCCATTCTCATCCAATAAAGAAGCTTCACTATAAGGTGTATCTCCAAATATATCCGCCAATAGAGCGCCATTGTAAGCTTCCATGACCTCAGCGATACCTCTCGTCACTAAATTTCCCTCATCACGCTTACCTTCTTGACATTGACCGATAATAACACGAGCGTTCTTCAAGCTTGTATAAACATTTCCCCACGTATTCTCAAACGTAGAAGAGGCAGAAGGCTCATTCAAACGAATTTCCGCGTTATATAACTGGTTTTCGATACCCACTTCATATTCCACGTAGGAAGATGAATAGGTATTGAAGTCTCCGCTAACGTTGGAAAATGCAGTAGAAGTAATCAAGTCGGCCAAGATAAATTTGCCATCCACGCTATTTGTATGGCTCGTATCTTGGTTAATCCGATCCATTACATCCTCGGAACATCCAGCCAATGCCAAGGATACGGCCGACATAACAGCCAACCCTTTAAATGATTTTATTATTGTATTCATATATATCTGTCTTCTTTATAAATTAGAAATTTACGTTGACACCAAAACCGTAGCTAGATGTACCCGGTAAGGAGAAACGCTCGAAAGCGCCAGCCATATTGTTATTTCCTTGAGTAGCCTCCGGATCGAAGCCTTTTATCTCAGACCATACAATGATATTACGGGCGAAAACATTCACGTTTACATTCAAGTTATCTTTCTTATATACAGGATATGACAATGAAAGTTCACGCAATTTCAAGAACGAGTTGTCATAGACGTAGCTTCGTCAATGCCCCTCACGCTTTTGAAATACTCCTCCGCATCTGATCCTTTCACTCCACCGTATAGGGAACATAGATAGGTTTACCATCCGCATCTACGCCCTTCTGTTCAACAGCAGCATAGTCAAAATGATATTTATCACTCTTACGAACCTCTCCAGATAACTTACTTGTACCGTAGAAGTTCGTCTCACCAGCCGTACCACTATACATTTGTCCACCTTGCTTCCAGTCAAATACAGCAGCCAAACGGAATTTATACAACTCGATATTCGTATTGAAACCCAAACGGAAATCAGGAGAAACCTTACCGATTACTTGGGTCTCACCAGCCTCTGGTATACCTTTTTCGTTTACTACAATTCGTCCTTCGCCATCACGTTTGTAACCAACACCATAGATTACCGGGAATTTATCGCCGATACCTGCACGTACTTGAGGAGTCACGAAACCACCCAACATAATGCTCTCTACGCCCGGAGCCAACTCGTCTACATAATTGTCGATCTTTGAGAAGTTAAAAGCGAAGTCCAGCTTGAAATTCTTCGTATCAACCGGAGAGATACCTAATGTAATCTCATGTACGTTTGAGTGCATCTTTCCACCATTCATCATCATACTGGAAGCACCTGTGGAGCCAGCCAAAGGCACCTCGAAGATTTGGTCTTTCACGTTCTGACGAGAATACGTATAATTCAATGAAACTAAACCGTTCAAGAAAGTCAAGTCAGCACCAAGCTCATAAGACTTCGTGTTCTGAGGCTTCAAGTTCGGATCATAAACCACGAAATAAGGAATATACGCCATATTTCCATTAATCGGATACATAATAGGTGTTCCCTGGAAGAAACCACCACCATAACTTGGCGTATAATAATAAGACGGCACATATTCTCCTGCCATACCTACCTCTGCGTAAGAGCCACGGATCTTACCAAATGTCAAGATATCATTCTTCAAGGCTTCCACTTCCGTGAATACCCATCCAAGGGATACGGAAGGATAAAAGAACGAACGGTTATCTCTCGGCATAGAAGACACGATATCGTTACGTCCCGTAACATTCAAATAAAGCATATTCTTCCAAGCCAAAGATAAGCTAGCGAAGTTACCTACCGTACGTTTTCTCTTATACTCATGAGAGCTGTTAAATACAGAAGCGTTGTTCAAATGGTTCCAGCCCGGGAAGTTGAAGCTATATCCCACGGCTTGAGTATTACTGATTCGCTTATCTACAAGCTCATTACCCAACAAAGCATCGAATACGAAGTCCTCATTAATATTCCAGTTATACGTAAACGTCAACAATGAGTTCATCTCATTTACCGTAAAACCGTATTCGCTAGCATAACCATTCGCATAACCAGTTGTACCGTAGCCGTAAATATCAGAATAATTGGTCGTATAAGCGTCATCACCAATTTGGTATTTCACATCCAATTTATGATTGTCCGTACCAAATTTAGTAGAATACTTCAAGAACGCATTCCCGAAGAAACGTTGAGATCTCTCCGTAAAACTATTATTGTCGCACGCCCAGTTCCATCATCGATCCAGTTCTCACGGAACGTATTCTGAGTATAAGGATCACCTTCGATATGGGAAGGTATGCCCGCCATAGTATAACTGATAGGAGCCGTATAAACCGTAGCGGTAACACCGTCATTAGCGGTTCCTTGCTTCTTGATCTTTGATGTCACGAAGTTTCCGTTAAAACCAGTCGTCCAGTTATCATGCAATTGTGCCTCACCCGACAGCTTCACGTTATAACGATCCATTCCCGTAGAACGAACGATACCATCAGAAGTCGTATTACCCAAAGAGAATGAATAGTTTCCTTTATCGAAAGACTGAGCTACATTCACGGAGTTACTCCAAGTAACGCCAGTCTGGAAGAAATCTTTCGCATTATTATAAGCTTGGGGAGTAGCCCATGGATCCAATCCTGCCGCAGCACGCTGAGCACATAGTATTGTCCATTATGCAATCCACCTTCCGTATATTCATTTTGTACATTACCGCCATATACAGGATCATTCGCCAAGTCAGAGATAGACGGTCCCCAGCTAAATCCCGAATATGGGTTATAAGCACCTTCATTACCTTGTCCATATTCAGTTTGTAACTCAGGTAATGTAGAAACCTTATCAAACGCAAGATTCGTGTTGAATGAGATCTGAGGTTTTCCTTTACGAGCACCTTTTCCGCTCTTTGTAGTAATAACGATCACACCATTAGAAGCACGCATACCATACAACGCGGAAGCGGCTTGTCCTTTCAAGATGTTGATACTCTCGATATCGTTCGGATCTAAGTCTACGGCACGGTTCGCATAGTCAGCTCCACTAACACTACCATTATTCATCGTATCCGTATTAACATCCGCCGTAGAAGCGATCGGCATACCATCGATCACATACAAAGGAGAGTTATCCCCTGTAAATGAACGGGCTCCACGGATCATGATCTTGGAAGATGCGCCTGGCATACCCGATGAGGAAGCGATATCGATACCGGATACTTTACCTTGCAAAGCCCCAGACAAACTAGTGTTAGCACCTTGTGTTAACTCATCCGATTTTACATCTTGCACGGCATAACCTAAAGCTTTCTTTTCCTTTGAGATACCCATAGCCGTAACCACGACCTCATCCAAGTTTTGGGTATCAGACATCAATGTTACATTTACATTGGGAGACACAACGACCTCCTTGGATTTCATACCGATGTATGAAATAACTAATTGCTTACCATCACTAGGAACATCCAAAGTAAAATTACCGTCAAAATCCGTAACTGTTCCCACAGTCGTTCCTTTTACGATAATGGACGCACCGATCACCGGCTCACCATCTTCTCCGACTACCTTACCGGTAACCTTCGAGGTCTGTGCCGAAACTACTCCTACGCTCATCGCAAGAAATAGTAGCACAGAAGTCAACTTTTTCTTCATAGACACATTCTTTTTATTTAAACTAAACTAGAAATTCAATTAAGCTTTCGTGGACTATAGTTCATACAGAACTACTCCATTTTATGTTTTACGACATACCTATTAAATGAAAAACGGTTGCAAAACTATAAATTATACCTGAAAAAAACAACAAATTATTATTATTGTGATATATTTCCTTTGTTTTCTTAATTGTTAAATCTGTCAATTTGCAATATAACCACTGTCTAAATCGACTCAGGTGACATGATCGTATCACAAATCAATGAGTTATCGCTGCCGATAGTTTCTTTTTGACAAATAAAAAAATTATTTTTATCTTAATTTTATCGTAACAAATAGTGAGCTTACTCTTTATAGGCATGATATTGGACTTGATATCAACTTATTCTGGATATTTTATAGCATATAGCTTATCACAAAAAATATTTACAACTTTATTTTATGTAGATATTTGTGAAAAACGGCTGGCTTTTCTTATCCTCCCAATATGCTGATAAACAATATCTCTCAAATCCAATATATTTTACAGAATTTTAATAGATCTAAACTTATATGATAATTTTTTTTTCATATGACTACACTAAATAAAATATTGAAAATTGGTAGTTCTGTATGAACTTAGTTAATCAACCATTAAAATGCAGAGAAAACATTTTTAAGTATATAGTTAATAAATAAGTGTGTTTATGAAGAAAAAGTTGACTTCTGTGCTACTATTTCTTGCATTGAGTGCAGGTGTGGTTTCAGCACAGACCTCGAAGGTTACCGGTAAGGTAATTGGGGAAGATGGAGAGCCGGTGATCGGTGCCTCTATTATCGTAAAAGGGACAACCGTGGGAACAGTCACGGATTTTGATGGAAACTTTGAACTAGAAGTACCTGCGAATGGTAAACAATTGGTTATTTCATACATCGGTATGAAATCTCAAGAAGTTGCGGCCACTTCTAATGTAAATGTAAAACTATTAGCCGATACCCAGAACTTGGATGAGGTCGTGGTTACAGCTATGGGTATCTCAAAGGAAAAGAAAGCTTTAGGTTATGCGGTTCAAGATGTGAAAGCGGATGAGTTGACGAAAGGAGCTAATACTAGTTTGTCTGGCGCATTACAAGGTAAGGTTTCTGGAGTGGAGATCTCTCCTTCTTCCGGTATGCCGGGTGCCTCTTCTAAGATCACGATTCGTGGTTCCAGATCTTTTACAGGGGATAATACTCCTTTGTATGTGATTGACGGTATGCCTGTCGCTTCAACGGCTGATGTGGACACCGGTAGTTCTGTTTCCGGAACGGACTTTGCATCTCGTGCGGTGGATATCGACCCAAACGATATTGAAAGCATTAATATATTAAAGGGACAGGCCGCATCAGCCTTGTATGGTATGCGTGCAACAAATGGAGTAATTGTCATTACGACCAAAAGTGGAAAGGGAGCCCGTAAAGGTAAACCTCAGGTCGCTTTTAATACCAGCTTATCTTTTGATAAGGTTTCAACGATGCCTGAATACCAAAAAGTGTATGCGCAGGGTACAAATGGCAAGTATAGCCGTATGCTTCAACTTCTTGGGGACCACTAATCAGCGAATTGCCTAATGATCCGACTTATGGAGGAAATACGGATAATGAGTTTACCAAGCAATATGGTAAGCATGAAGGTATGTATTATGTACCTCAGCGAGCCGCTGCGGGATTAGACCCTTGGGCTCAGCCACAAGCTTACGACAATATCAAGGATTTCTTCAACGTGGGTACGACATGGAGTAACTCCGTGAATGTAGCTCAAGCTTTTGATAAAGGTAACTATTCCTTCTCGATCGGTAATACTACGCAAGATGGTATTATTCCAAATACAGGCATGGACCGATACAACGCAAAAATGAGTGCCGAAGCTCAATTACACAAGAACTGGTCTACAGGATTTACCGGTACCTATGTAAACTCGAAGATCAGCAAGCAGTCTAGTGCCAATAATGGAATCTTAGCTACTGTTTACGGAGCTCCTTCTAGCTACGATTTAGCCGGTATCCCAAGTCATGTTGAGGGTGACCCGTATACACAAAATACATTCCGTAGCACATCAGGTTTTGACGGAGCTTATTGGGCGGTAGATAACAACGAGTTCTTGGAACGTTCACAACGTTTCTTTGGAAATACTTATTTGAAATATTCTACGAAGTTCAATACCGATAATCACAAATTGGATGTCAAGTATCAATTGGGTGTGGACTCTTATACGACTAATTATACGGACTCTTGGGGTTATGGACATGCAAATGGTTATGGAGAGATTGATCACTATGGATATTCAATCACGGAGTTGAACTCTTTGTTGACCGCTGCATATACTTGGAATATCAATGAAGATTGGTTGTTCGATGCCCTTGTTGGTAATGAATTGGTAGAGAATCAGCGGAAATTTTACGAGTCTTATGGAGCGAACTATAACTTCCCGGGTTGGAATCATATAGATAATGCTACAACTATGGTAGCATCCGAGTCATTACGCCGGAAACGCACAGTTGGTAACTTTGCTAGCATTTCATTGTCTTACGCTAACATGGTTTACTTCAACGCAACTGTTCGTAACGATATCGTATCTAATATGCCTCGTAACAACCGCTCATTCACTTATCCATCTGTTTCCTTGGGCTGGATTTTCACAGAATTAGAACCATTGAAGAATAATGTCTTGACTTATGGTAAATTACGTGCTTCTTACGCCGAAGTAGGACAGGCTGGAGATTATTATGATTCTTATTATACTACACCTGTTTACGGTGGTGGTTTTTATGGTTCTACGCCTATACAATATCCTATGAGTGGAATTACGGCGTTCACTCCATATGCTCGTGTGTATGATCCGAATTTGAAACCTCAGAACACGAAGTCTTATGAGTTAGGTGTGGATTTGACCTTCTTGAATGGTCTGTTCTCATTGAACTATACCTTCTCTCGGCAGAATGTGAAAGATCAGATATTTGAGGTTCCTTTGGCTGGTTCTACAGGCTCTGCAGAATTAGTAACCAATGGTGGCGCTATCCATACGAACGCTCATGAGATCACGTTGGGAATCAATCCGATCAATACGAAGAATTTTAAATGGGATATGGCATTTAACTTCTCTAAGATTGATAACTACGTAGATGAGTTGGCTCCGGGTGTAGAGAGTATTTTCTTGGGAGGTTTCGTTGATCCGCAGGTACGTGCAAATATTGGCGATAAATTCCCTGTAATCTATGGTACGACTTTCTTGCGTAATGACAACGGTGATATTGTCGTAGACGAAGATGGCTTGCCTCAGATCGGTAGTGAGGGTGTGATCGGTAAGGTTTCCCCGGATTTCCTCTTGGGTTTCAATACTAATTTTGAGATCTACAAATTCCGTATCGGCGCTACGTTCGATTGGAAATGTGGTGGACAGATGTATAGCGGTACATTGAATACGTTGAACTATTATGGTACAAGTATGGAGTCTGTTGAAAGTCGTACGGCCGAGACTTTCCGTTTTAGTCATCCGGCTGTAAAGCAGTTGGAAGATGGTTCCTATGTAGCTAATGACATAGATATCAAAGGCGAAGACGCTTTATCATATTATGACCGCATGACGCTTATTTCCGAAGCTGGTATCTATGACAGTGGTTTCTTGAAACTACGTGAGTTGTCCGTTAGTTATCCGGTATGGGATAAGAATGGAATCAACGTGAACTTAAATGTTTTTGCCAGAAATATCATTCTTTGGTCTGAGTTGAAAGGTTTGGATCCTGAGGCTTCTCAAGGTAATAATAATATGGGCGGTGGCTTCGAGCGCTTTTCTATGCCGGGTGCTTCGAGCTATGGCTTCGGTTTAAATGTGAAATTCTAATAAAGGAAACAAAAGATGAAACTTCAAAATATCTCAAAAAAATTATTGACGGGAGTTGTTTTCACCGCAGCCTTAGTCTCTTGCTCTGAGGATAAGATGGATGAGATCAACAAAGATCATAATCATACCACAGCAGTTCCCGCAAAGATGATCCTTACGGATGTCATGACTTCGACTGCGTTTAGCGTGGTTAGCGGCGATTTCAATTTATATGGTGGTATGTATGTGGAACATGAGACAGGCTCGCATAATCAATTCTACTATGCGGAGACTCGTTCTTCTTGTACATCGGCTTCTACCTTCAATAACTCATGGGGGGGAACCTATTCGACATTGAAAGATGCTTTGATCTCTGTCAAAGTCGCAGAAGAAGAACAGAACTTCATAACAAAAGGTATTGCGGAACTTTTCGTGGCTTACAATTTGGCGATCTTGACAGATATGTATGGTGATACACCTTGGAAAGAGGCTTGTGACTATACAGTATCTATGACTCCCGCTATCGATAAACAAGAGGAGATTTATAAGGATATCATGGCCTATGTGGATGCCGCAATTGAAGATCTTCAGAAATCAGATCTGACGAGCCTGTCTAATCAAGATTTGATTTATAAAGGTGACGCTTCGGCTTGGCTAAAGACAGCTTATGGCTTGAAGGCTCGTTATACGATGCGCTTGATGGGACGTAGTGCTGATGTTAAGGGCGATATGGAAAAAGTGTTGGATTATATTTCCAAGTCGTACACCTCGGCAGCCGAGCAATGTAGCTATGCTATGTATGGTGTGGGTGTTAATATCAACCCATTTTTCGGAGTATTCTATTCTCGTTTAGGTGAAGTAGCCAGCCGAAGTATGTTTGATAAATTGAATGAGCGTAATGATCCGCGTATCAGACGTTGCTATGTGGAGGCTAACAGCCAAACGATGATTGCATCTAAAGATGATCCATTATTGAATCTTGCTCATAATGGTGATTTAGTGCAAAGTCAGTTAGAATATACTGTTTCCATGTTCTGTGCAGCTCAAACCGCTCCGACTCACATCTTAAGTTATCATGAGGTATTGTTCTTAAAGGCAGAGGCTTTGTGTCGTTTAAATCGTAAGGATGAGGCAAAAGCAGTGTTGAAAGAGGCTGTTGTCGCAGGTATGGCTAATATGGAGGTTAATATCAAGTCTGCCCTCGCTTCTGATTATTGGGGAGGTTTCTTGAATGTGACAAACGAGGTAACACCGGAGGAGGCCGCTTCTTACTTTGATGAGAATGTCGCTCCCTTATTCGATGCTAATCCTTTGAAAGAGACGATGATTCAGAAATATATTTCTTTCTGGAACGCAGATGGAGAGTCTACCGAGTGCTATAATGACGTACGTCGTTTGAAGAGCTTGGGTGAGGATATCTATGGCTTGCAGAATCCGGGTAAGTTCCCGTTAAGATGTCCGTATGGCAATGATGATACTACGACTAATCCTAATATACAAGCTGCTTATGGTGATGGTCAGTATGTGTTTACCGAAAACGTATGGTGGGCTGGCGGAACTCGCTAATCAATATATAAAAGCATAACGAGTGACAATATTCAAAAAAGGGGAAGAATATCTTAATGATATTTTTCTCCTTTCTTATAAATCCACATACTAGCCGAACTTCAATCGTGTCTCAATCTTCTCAAGATCGCGGACAATCGTCATATCCATGATATTGCTATAGATCTCAGTAGTACGAACACTTTTATGCCCTAACAACTTTTGTACCGTAGTTATATTCGCTCCATTATATAATAATAAGGTAGCATTCGTATGCCGAGCCGTATGAAAAGAGACCTTCTTATCAATACTTGCCAATTGGCTGATTCGGCGTAATTGCTTATTCACGTTTGAGTTAGAGGATAAGGGAACACCAAACAGGGTTCTCGGCGCATTCTTATATCGCTCATAGATAGGTAAAGATTTACCCTCGAACAAGAGGAATAGCGGCAAACGGACACTCACTCTGTCTTCACCGATGAATAAACCAGCCAAACCTTATCATCAATAATCAAAAAGTTCTCTTTCGTTATACTTACTATGTCTGAGAAACGTAATCCCGTGTAGCAACTAAATAAAAACATATCCAGACACCGGCGCAATGTACGCTGCCCGCCCAGCTTTAAGTTTTCCAAACGACCTAACTCCTCAGGCGTCAAATGAGTACGCTTACTCTCTTGATATTTAATCTTATATTTCCGAAATGGATATTTGCGCAACTCGAACAACTCCTTATTAATCGCCAAGTTGATATATCGTTTCAAATGCTTCATATGTTTAGCGATCGTATTTCGATGATACTCCTGCTTCAATAAGAAATATTCAAAATCGCATAAGAAATTGAAATTAATATCCTTAAACAGAACGTCCTTTTTATATAAGGATAGAACATGCAAAGTGGACAAATGGTTTTTTAATGTCGATTCTTTTAAATTACTATGTAAAATCTCCTCACGCATGAAAACAAGAAAAGAGGAAGACGTAGATGTCGAAGAGGTCTCCTCACGCAGATCCTTCAACGAAAAACCGTTATTCGCTTGTCTCTTCTCCAGCTCATCTCTCTCCAACTCCATAACATAGTTCTGAAGATACAGGTTTAACGCATCCATATTCGGATGATTCTTTATGGAACGTCTCTTGTTGTCCCATTGACAAGGTTTCACATAAACCTTCGTTGAAAAATACCTCTTTTGCCTATTCAAATAGGCCTCTACTTGAATCAAAGCTTTTCCTTCCGCATTCAATTGCTTTTTTCGATTAAACACTAAGTTGTAAATTACTTTTTCCATGATACATTTATATATTATCTGATTGTAAACACGAAGGAACAATAATAAGTTCTTTGTAGCACAATCTACAAACTAAAAGTTTGTTATCACGGATTACCAACTAATAAAAAACCATATGTCCAAGTAAATAAAAAGGGCCCGCCAAATACATGGCAGGCCTCTCCTACTTTTCAAGATATTAAATCATATCAATAATCTTCACCTTCCCAACCTGTTTTACGGAATCCTTTAACCGCCATCGACTTTCCATTTTGAGTCAAGGTAAATTCAATGGCATCCGCTTTTGTATTGGCTTGAGTAGTATAACCATCTACAATTACTTTACCTGAGATATTGAAGGTTACAGTAGAATTTATGCCATCATCCGCATGGAGCAGATTAGCGATACCATCCCCATCAAAAGATTTAGAAGTCACATCGCAATGAATCTTGCCACGTACTCCCCAGTCATTTGTAGCAGTACCCATTTTTATCCACATCTTATCCGCAGCATCATCAGTCGTATTGTAAGTATTGCAGGTCACACCTTCCGCCAAGACACTACCATCCTCACCTGTAACATTAACTACCCATTCGCCACATAAAGGGTAAATAGCCGTGTATTCTATCTCGTAATCACCATAGGTCTCACAAGAAGAAAAGGTGACCAACGCCAATAAGATAACCAGTAATTTATTTATCTGTTTCATATTCAAAAAGCTTTTCTGATTAATATACATTTATAACACCCATTTATTTATGCCACCATTGTTTTTCCGCTAACGGAACTACCGCCGGAGTATTAGGGTTATAGTCTGAAGATGACTTCGGATACAATAAACGACGAGGATATTCACCCGGAGCCAACGCAGAACCAATGCAAGGAGTCAACTGCCCCCAAATATATCCTTCCTCATCCACATGCTTTGTCCCTAAAACAGGAATACCAGTACGATTGATATCAAACCATGCGTCCCATGCTTGACAACGAGTGGAAGCGATCCACTTCTGGGTCAAAATAGAGGTAAGCATTGAATTTTGGTCCGTACTATCGAAAGCATAAGGAGCACCTTCCGAAATAAACTCGGCAGCAGAATACCCCCAACGTTCAAACGCATAATTCACACCTTGCTCATAAGCCACTTTCGCTTTAGCCACATCATTCAAACGAGCGTAAGCTTCCGCTTGCAGGAACGCTACCTCAGCAGCAGACATAAAATAAACAGGATCCGTAGGACCTAGCTTAGCCACAGAGATCATACGAGTTGTTACCGCTACCGAGTTTGGGCGGTCACCATACTTCAAAGCTGTTGTCTCGCCGGAGCCATCCGTATTAGGTGAATAAAAATCATTTAAACGAGGATCCTCATATTTTTTCAAATAATCGCAAACCGTAGCGCACGCACGAATATTTACAGTTGAATTCAATTTACGACGGTCATTCTCATACAATGGATTTGATTTATTTTCCAAATCTTGAAAACAGTCCATCTTAGCGTCTACACTCAGCAAATCACCTTCGTCGAGCAATGCCTTGATAGCAGCTTTATTCGTATCGAAATCACGCATCAACAATTTTAGCTTTAAACTCTTCGCAAATTGAATCCACTTATTCACGTCACCAGCGAACACCAAGTCTTGTTTTGTAACCGAAGGCAAACCACCTGCGGTAGCTTCCGCTTTTTTAGCGATAATCTCGTCCAACATCGCTAATAATCCCGGATAAACCACAGTCTTACTGTCATCATATTTCGGTGTAGTATTCTCATTCCCAAGAATAGCTTCTGTAAAAGGAATAGAGCCATAAGAGTCCACTAGGATATGATACATAAAGGCAGTCATAGTCTTACCCATTACCCAATAATTCCATTCTTGAGCCGATTCAGAGCTTTTGATAACCAAATCCAAGTCTGGCAGTGCTATTGAATAAGGTATAGACCACAAACGAGAATCGGATGCGTTAGTTATCGTATAGTTAACCAATGTATTATACTGGTTGGATGTATGTCCCTGCGTACATTGCTGAGACCACATGCTACCATATAATTCGTAAGTACCACCTACAATACTTGCTACTCCTGCGATACCAGAAGGAAGCAAAGTAGAAGAAGAGGCTTCCGTTGGATATTCCGGATTCTGGTTAATATCCAAATAATCGGAACAAGCTGTAGTCGCCATCAACAAGCAGCTAACCAGTCCTGTATATATTAAATTGTTTCTTTTCATACTATCTTTACTTTTTAAAGTTACTTATTATAATACGACTTTAATACCACCACCAAACGTACGGTTTGTCGGAGCCGCACCAAATTCACCAATTTCAGACAAGATGTCATTACCATAATTCGTACCTTCCGGATCTACGTAGTTGTTCTTTTTCGGGGTCCACATAAATAAATTACGTCCGATCAAACTAACTTGAACCATAGAGAATGGGGTTTGTTTCAACCATGCTTTCGGCAAAGAGTAAGAAAGTGTAATCTCCCTTAATTTCAAGTAATCTTTAGGTAAAATCCAATTTCTATACTGAGCGTAGTTGGAGGCGTTATTATAGTAGGTATTAACAGCGCTAGAAGCACCTCCCCAATGTACGATAGGTATATCATTCTCTACGTATTGACCATTTACGACTTTCACGGAATTAGGAACCACAAATGGTTCACGATTATTAAACACCGTATAAGTAGAGTTTCCGGCAAATGTAAGCAATTGAGAGGTATATGAATAGAACTCACCGCCATTACGCCAATCTAATACCGCTGATAAAGTAATCCCTTTCCATGTGAAATGCGTATTAAAGCCCATCAAGAAATTAGGAGTAGACGTTCCTACGATCTCTTTCTTGCTAGCATCAATTGTCGGCATACCGTTATTATCAACGATCACCTTACCATCATCGGTCGTGGCCAAAGCCGGAACCTTGAAAACGCCCAAAGGCTGACCTACTTCCGCAACGAAATCCACTTGATAGGAACTTGTCAATTTATACTCAGTTACATCATCCCATAACTCTTTCACCTCACTCCAGTTCTTACTGAAAGTAAAACCTAATCCCCACTCGAAATCTTTCGTACGAACAGGAATGCCATTCACTGCCAACTCGACACCTTGATTCGCAATCTTACCTACGTTGCGGGTCATAGACGTATAGCGAGACTCCGGAGCCAGACTAGCAGATATTATCTGATCTTTCGTACTCTTATTATAATAAGCAGCATCAATATCCAAGCGATTGTTAAACAGATGCGTTGTTAAACCGAACTCCCATTCTGTCGTGATCTCCGGACGAAGATCCATACTCGGCAAACGATTATACTCTGTCAAGCCTAATGTATTATTAATAGGTAAATATAAATCTCCAAAACCTAAACTGATTTGAGTCGGTGTAAAATAACTGCTAGTACGGTAAATCGGGGCATCGTTACCAGTCTGTCCCCAAGCTGCACGAACCTTCAAGAAATTCAGATAATCAGATTTCAAATCCTCAAACATATCCGTGATGATCAATGAAGTATTCACGCCACCATAGAAAAAGCTATTATTTCCTTGAGGTAAAGTAGATGACCAGTCGTTACGAATAGAAGCATTCACAAACCAGAAATTCTTGTAACCAAACTCACCTTGAGCGAACAAACCAACCAAACGGCGTCTATCAGAGTAAGTCGTAGTCATGGGCTTATCAACACCATTCGCTAAGTTAAACCATCCCGGTTGCTCCAAACCATACAGATAAGATTTCAAATAAGAACTCGTTTGTTGATTCAAGTTCCATCCAATCATACCATTCAAAGCGATATCCTCACCGATTTTATAATCCGCGTTTAAGAAAGCGGTCGCATCAATTTGCTCCACCTTGTCACGACGTTCCGTATAAGTACCGGGCTGCTGCTTCTTACCACCTAATTCACTCCAAGACCCTGAAGCGAAAGTCACTTTTTCATTCCATCTCTTTTGAGTAGCGTTCGTAAAGTCACCACCTAAACGTCCAACCGCCTTCAAACCTTTCATAATCTCAAAAGCAAGCTCGATCTTACCATAGACACGGTCGTCTTGATATTTATTACGATTATGATCTAACACCCAATATGGATTCTCCGCATAAGCTGTATAGAAGTTATCCGTATTAAAATAAGGATTCGTATAATCTTTCATTGAGCTAATATCTACATCCACGGCATGTTGCAAAATCTCAGAAAACATCGTTGCACCATCATCTCCTTGGCCAGCAGCAGCTTGTGTGATATCTTTACGGACATAGTTCAAGTTTAATTCCGCAGAAAAACGTTTATATTTCATATTACCTCTTAACGAGATTGTATTACGAGCATATGAATCAGCGTCACCCGGTAATACACCGTCAGACTTCACATTTCCATAGGAGGCAACAAAACCAAGTTTATCATTACCCATACGAATCGAGACGTTATTATTCGTTTCAAAACCAGTTTCATAAAAATCACGAAGATTGTTCTTTACATACGAGAAAGGCTTAGAAAGCGGAGTTAATAAACCTTCTGAGCCGTCTGAGTAAGGTCCCCAGATATGATCACGACCATCCAAAACCGGTCCCCAAGAACCATTCTCCATAGGTCCGAAAGATCCCCATCCTTGTCCGAAACGATCTTGTGTTTGAGGAACACGCAATACGCTAGATCCCATAAATGAGCCATCGTACGTAACAGAAAGCCTCTCTGCCCCAGCCCGTTTTGTTGTCACCATGATAACACCATTAGCAGCCCGGCTACCATAAAGGGCAGTAGCGGAAGCACCCTTCAAGACTGTTACAGACTCAACATCCTCTGGGTTAATGTCATTAGCTTGGTTACCAAAATCCACGGAGTTAGAGAAAGAATCCTCACCTTGGAAATCATTCATAATAGGCACACCATCCACCACATATAAAGGTTGATTAGCACTGAAAGAACTGATACCACGCACGATTACTTTCTGAGAAGAGCCTGTAGCACCACCGCTAGTAATATTCAAACCCGCAACCTTACCAGTCAAGCCTGACATCACAGATCCAGACTTCGCCGCGTTCAAATCTTCACTCTTCACAGTAGAGGCCGCATAGCCCAACGCCTTTTCCTGCTTTTTCATACCAATCGCAGTTACGACAACCTCCTCAAGATTCTGGGTACCAGACTGAAGGACTACCCTCAACACATCTTGTACCGGAACCTCACGAGCAATCATACCCACATAAGAAATTACCAGAGTCTTCGCGGAACTTGGTACATCCAAACTGAACGCACCATCAAAATCCGTTACTGTACCTGTAGTAGTACCCTTGACTATTACAGACGCACCAATAATCGGTTCACTGTCTTCGGCGGAAATAACAGTACCTGTCACTTTCCTCGTCTGAGCTGTGGCCAATCCAATGCCTAAAACTAGGCAAAGTAAAAGATAAGTCAACTTCTTCATAGACACACTCTTTTTTTGTTTAACTTACATATAATTAATTCGCAATAGATTTATAGCAACATGGAAATTAAGGTTCGGACAAACGCAAATGTAACAATAAATTTATTATAACAAATAAATAATTAAAAAAATTCAATAAAATAACAAGAAAAGATAAACGGGGTAGAAAATTTGGAGACTTTTTTAGCCCCTAATTTAAATATTATAATATATACACAAGAGATTACGGCTTACATCAAGTATAAAGAATTACATATTTAACACTTTGAAAGATAAAAATATACATAAAATAACAGCGAACGATTCCTGCGTACATCATGATTTTCAGATTATAACAAGGTTCCGCGAAAACTAAGTAATAATAAAAAATAACCTATTATTCATAGGTTCCGCGAAGACTCTGGTATTCTCTTATGTGGGAATGGTGGCGAAAGAAGTTCCTATCGAGCCTGTAATGAAAGTGGAGCTACAATCAGGGGCACAGAACCTAAGTGAAGTCGTTATTACAGCCATGGGTATCTCCAAAGAGAAAAAAGCTTTAGGTTATGCGGTACAAGATGTAAAATCTGATGAGTTAACGCAAGCGGCAAACTCCAGCCTATCGGGAGCCTTACAAGGAAAAGTCTCCGGATTAGAGATTAAACCATCTAGCGGTATGCCCGGTGCTTCTTCTCAGATAACGATTCGTGGAGCCCGTTCATTTACAGGGGATAACTCTCCTCTATATGTTGTAGATGGCATGCCTATTTCTTCTGCCGCAGACATGAGTACTTACGATAGCGTTAGCGGAGCAGATTATGCGAACCGAGCAGTCGATATCGATCCTAACGATATCGAGAGCATTAACATCCTGAAAGGACAAGCAGCTTCCGCCTTGTATGGTATCCGTGCCTCTAATGGTGTAATCGTTATTACAACAAAAAGTGGTAAAGGGGCAAAAAAAGGGAAACCACAAATATCGTTTTCTTCTAACTTGAGTTTTGACAAGATTTCCAGAAAACCTCATCTTCAGAACATATACGCTCAAGGTAGTAACGGTAAATTCAATCCTAACGCTTCAACTAGCTGGGGACCTAAAATCTCAGAATTACCCAATGATCCTACCTACGGAGGAAATACAGATAATACATACACCAAGCAATCGGGCAAACATGAAGGTATGTATTACGTTCCTCAACGTGCCAATGCGGGAATGGATCCATGGACTACTCCACAAATTTATGATAATATAGGAGAATTCTTTGATTTAGGTACGACTTGGAACAATTCATTAAATGTCGCACAAGCATTGGATAGAGGCTCTTATTCCTTTTCTTTGGGTAGTACTACCCAAGATGGTATAGTCCCTACTACAGGTATGGATCGTTACAATGTAAAATTAACAGCGGAATCCCGATTGGAAGAGCATTGGACTACCGGTTTTTCCGGAAACTTCGTGAATTCAAAAATCCAAAAATCTACCGGAGCTAATGACGGTATCGTGGCGACCGTATATCCCGCACCCGCTCATTATGATTTAGCTGGTATACCATCCCATTATGCCAATAATTTATACCAACAAAATACGTATCGCGGTACAGGAGGATTCGACGCTGCCTATTGGTCTGTCAACAACAATGAATTTACAGAAAAGACCAATCGTTTCTTTGGTAACGCATATGTAAACTTCGGTACAAAATTCAATACCGAAAATCATAAGTTAGATGTAAAATATCAAATGGGTGTAGATGCTTATACTACCATTATCAAGATATTTGGGGATATGGACATGCGAACGGAAAAGGACAGATAGAAAACTCGGGATGGACAACAACAACGTTCAACTCTCTATTAACCGCGACTTACGCATGGAAGATCTCCGAAGCTTGGGACTTTGATGCCTTACTGGGTAATGAGATCGTACAAGACAATAATAAATATTACTGGCAATATGGTGGTACATATAATTTCCCGGGATGGAATCACATCAATAACACCGTAACCAAAGATAATGAAGAAAAACAGAGCAGCCAACGTACAGTAGGTTTCTTTGGCAGTCTTTCTGCTTCGTATAAGAATATGTTATATTTAAATGTTACGGGCCGTAATGACTATGTATCTACAATGCCGGCAGGCAACCGCTCATTTTTCTACCCTTCCGTATCGGTAGGCTGGATATTGACAGAATTAGAACCTTTAAAGAACGAAATCGTAAATTACGCAAAAATCCGTGCTTCGTACGCTGAGGTTGGACAAGCCGGGAAATACTATCAGAACTACTATACGACTCCTTCTTTTGGTGGAGGATTTTATAGCGGGACACCTTTGATGTATCCTATCGATAGTCAAAATGCTTTCACAGAATATGGGATCGTGTATGACCCGAATTTGAAACCTCAAAATACTCGTTCTTATGAACTAGGAGCGGATATTAGTTTCTTCAACAATTTGGTATCGATTAATTACACTTACTCTCGCCAAAATGTAAAAGATCAAATTTTCGAAGTGCCATTAGCATCATCCACGGGATCAAGCAGTTTTATGACAAATGGAGGAAAGATTCACACGAATGCCCATGAGTTAACGGTGAATATCAATCCAATTCGTTTGAAGAATGTAGATTGGAATATCGGAATCAACTGGAGTAAGATCGATAATTATGTAGATGAATTGGCTCCCGGAGTAGAAAGTATCTTCTTGGGCGGATTTACGACTCCTCAAGTACGTGCGGGTATTGGTGATAAATTCCCGGTAATATACGGATCTCTTACGCAAGAGACGATAACGGTAACTTGATTGTCGACGAGGATGGAGTTCCCATGGCTGGTAAAGATGATGTAATCGGTAAAGTCTCTCCTGATTTTATCCTTGGTTTCAATACAAATTTACGTTTATGGAAATTCAACATTAGCGCTGTATTCGATTGGAAGCAAGGAGGACAGATTTATTGTGGAACAAATGGTCTTCTTGACATGTATGGTGTAAGTAAAAACACTGAAAATCGAGAAGGATCATTCATTGTTGAAGGAGTTAAGGAAGACGGCTCCAAAAACACGACACCTATATCCGGAGCGAACGAGATGCAACATTATTATGAGACGATCAATAATATCAACGAATCTTCCGTATATAATAGCTCGTTTATTAAGTTAAGAGAATTAGCTGTTAGTTATCCTGTATTCCAGAAAAAATGGCTAGAAGTCAACTTGAATGTTTTCGCAAGAAATATCTTGGTTTGGTCCGAACTTGCTAACATAGACCCGGAATCCACTCAAGGAAACACGAATATGGCTGGTTCTTTTGAACGTTTCTCATTACCAACAACTTCTAGTTACGGTTTTGGTCTAAATGTTAAATTCTAAAATGATTACTCATATGAATAAATATAAGTTAACGCAGGGATTATTGGCTCTGGCATTGCTAGCAGTTCCTATGATTTCTTGTACAGATAGCGTAATGGACGATATTAATGTAGACAAAAATCACGCACAGGATGTACAAGCCAAATTTATTGTAACAGACTTGATCACTTCTACCGCATTCAGCACCGTAGGAGGCGATTTCTCTACTTATGCATCTGTATATATTGAGCAAGAAGCAGGTATTCATAATCAGTTATTCAATGCCGAGACTCGAAATGGTGAACCATCTTCAACAAATACTTATAACAATGTATGGTCTTCTACCTATACCAACCTAAAGAACGCTAAAACAGTAATAGCTAAGTGTTCCGGAGAAGGAGAAGAAGCAGGTAACCAAATCACGCTAGGAATCGGACAGTTTTTCGCCGCCTATAACCTAGCGGTACTTACCGATTTATTTGGAGATGTGCCTTGGACAGAAGCTTGCGATATGAATATTAGCATGCAGCCTAAAATAGACTCTCAAGAATCTATTTACAGCGACATCTTTAAATTAATAGATGACGCTATCAGTAATTTCGATGGTACAGATGCCATGGGAGCGGTAGGAACAAATGATCTGGCTTATGGGGGCAACGGAGGTAAATGGAAAAAAGCGGCTTACGCCTTAAAAGCCCGATTAACAATGCATCTCTTAAATAGAGCATCGGACAAGACCGCTTCATTGAACACTGTCCTAGATTGCATATCTAAATCGTTTGAATCTTCAAGCGAAGAGTTAAAATTTAATTTCTATGATGGTGTCACCAATATCAATCCTCTATTTGGGTTCTGCTTTACTCGTGATGCTCTAGCCGCTAGCCAAAGTATAGTGGAAAAGTTTGTAGAACGTAACGATCCGAGGGGAACACGTGCCTTTATGGACCGGACTGGGTACAACGTGAAGATCCTTCAGAGGTTAACGCCGCACCAAACGGGAAGCCTGAACAAGTGCAATTCACATACGACACTTCCATATTTTATGGCTCTTCTTTAGCTCCGACAATGATGCTAAGTTATCATGAATTATTATTCCTGAAAGCAGAAGCTCTTTGTCGATTGAATAAAAAAGACGAGGCTGAGCCAGTACTAAAAGAAGCTATACAAGTCGCTTTTAATAACATGAACCGTTCCATCCAAGCAACGATCAATTGCCCGGATTTATTAAATTATGGAGGGGCTACAGCAAAAGCCGATCTAACAGAAGAGGTTGCCGCTGAATATTTTGATAAGAACGTAAAACAGTTATTCGAGGCTAACCCGCTGAAAGAAACCATGATCCAGAAATATCTTGCTTTCTTTGGCGCATCAGGTGAGGCTGTCGAGGCTTATAACGATTATCGTAGATTAAAAGCGGCGGGTGAAGACTTTATCACATTAAAGAATAAAGGTAAATTCCCATTACGCTTCATTTATGGTTCTGGTGACGCAACAGCAAATAACAATATCAAGGAAGCTGTTGGCGATGGCCAATATGTATACAGCGAACCGGTCTGGTGGGCGGGTGGTAGCCGTTAAATGACCTTATAAATTCATAGTTATGATTTTTTCAATTCATACTTATCTTTTGAAAAATCATAACTATGTTTTTTTCAAGTCCTTATAAGGATAATTTACGCATGCTTCACTAGCTCGAACCGCTTGTTTACGCAAGCAGGTAATTCATGCGGGTAATGGGTTACGTAAATCAAGGTTTTCCCCGGGCGATCGCAGAATTGCTCGATAATAGCAGCCGCCTTTTTCTTATTGCTCACATCCAGACCGTGGAGAGGCTCATCTAATATAATTAAATCGGGATCTTTCACGAAAGCTCTCGCTAATAAAGCTAAACGTTGTTCTCCCGATGATAAGGTCAAGAATAAACGGTCTTTCAAATGTTCGATGCCAAAAACTTTCATCCATTCCAAGGCTACCGTTTCTTGCTCCGCATTACACTTACGAAACAAACCGATCGAATCGAAAAAGCCGGAACCGACAATATTCAAGGTAGGGACATTCTCTTTATAATATAAGTGCATCTCCGGCGATACATATCCGATACGCTTCTTGATATCCCAAATACTTTCCCCGGAACCTCTCTTTCTATCAAACAAATACAACGTATTCGCATACGACTGGGGATTATCCGCGTAAACCAAACTCAGCAAGGTAGATTTACCAGCGCCATTCGGACCGAATAACGCCCACTTCTCCCCGTTCTTGATTTCCCAATCCAAATCTTTCAAGATCGTACGGCTACCATAGCGTATTTTCACATGTTCCATGCGTAAAGTCACCTCATGTAAAGAGGCTATCTTGCTCATATCCACAGGTAAACGAACCTTACCAACTTCCTCGCATGCATGAATGCCTTCCGTTGGAAAAAGACGGGCGATTAATTCCGTATCCGACATAAACTCCTCTCGAGTCAGCGGAGGCAAGCAAGTACGATCATGGATAGGCAATACATGCGTGATCATTGCCGGTATGTCATTGGGGTTAGATAATAACAAGACAACTTGAACACCATTCAATTTTGTCATTTGCCCTAGCATCTCTACCAATAAATCCCGGGAAGGAGCGTCTAAGCCGATAAAAGGATTATCCAAGATCAAGACACGAGGACGACCAAGCAACGTCCGGACAATCAAGAATTTTCGTAATTCACCACTTGACAAAAAGATCAACCGCTTAGGCAATAAATCCTCTATACCGAAAAGAGTCAATATCTTCGCTAAATTATCAGAGCCGGCATATTCCTTCAACAATTCCTCGACAGTAGGCATCTCCTCCGTCTCTGTCGAATGCCAACGCTGTTGGTAATAAGAATTCCGGCAATCCGCCAACGAATAAATATCCTTAAACGCTATACTCTTGATAAAGTCACTCACCTTACCATCCCCGGAGAACACGACCTCACCTTCCTTAAAAGCGAATTTACGCTGCATAATATCCGCTATCAAGGTTTTACCAGCGCCATTCGGACCGACCACAGCCCATTGCTGCCCTTCATCAATTCTCCAATTCACGGGTGCCGTAAACCGCAATTCCGGCAAACGAGTAACGATATTCTTAATATCGACCACCATCATTCCTTCTTTTTCCATCTTTTTTCTAAATAAGCCGGACAAAGGTACATAGTTTATTTAAAAATGACAGCATAATGACAAAAAAAGGGGCCACTCATCACGAGCAGCCCCTCTATAGTATACAGGCACTTGGTATGTCTATGTTAACTAGTAGTTAATGAACGCCTGTACGTGTATCCCACCACATTTGTTTACCCCACAAATTATCCACGACTTCCGCATCGAACGGAGCGCAATTCGCATTGTTCAAATTACGTTCCTTATCAGGATACGGAGAGCGGAACGGGGGTACGTTATGATTAGAATAGTTTGCCGGACGGCCCGGAGCCGGATACAAGTTGTCTGGCACGCCTGTACGGCGATACAATGACCAACCTTCCATTCCTTGCTTGAACATGGCAACCCATTCCTCATAATAAATCTGTTTCTTATCATTCGTGAACTTACCCGCGTTCGCAAGGTAATCCGCTATATCTTCGGCAGATACGCTATTCTCTTCCATGGATAGGTAACAGCTTATTGTATGCGTCCTCTGCGGAGATTCCGGTATTCCATCCCAACATAGATGCCTCAGCGACACAGAACCAAGGCTCAGCGACACGCATATAAGGAGAAAAACCAGCCAAGTCCGTAAAGAAACGTGCTCCCCAAATGGAATATTTAGAAGCTACCGCATTCGCTTTCGCCCCGATCGTATAACCTACATACTTAGGCTCACCGGCCTCCACACTTTCTTTTGTGGGTTGGAAATAAGATGAGCGACGAGTCCTCACGTGTATTCATATGATCCACGATCACGTCTGCGGCACAATACTCCGTCTTACGTGTACGATAACCGTCTGCCATCGGTTCGTAATAGTTGGGGTCTGTTCCGATCCACCAGAAGAAAGCATTATCATCGTTGCTTTCCATGATCGGATACTTAGTGGGATTACCCATGACTTCCTCTACGGTCTCCTTAGCCAATGCCGGGGAAACCTCTGAGATACGCATTGCTAAACGAAGACGCATAGAATTACAATATCTCTGCCACTTCTCGATATCACCACCGAATAACAAGTCTCCCTCGCCTAAATCATCACTACCACCATCGGCAAAGCCATCCGCAGCTTCCTTCAACGTAGCCAATAAGCCCGGATAAATATCCTCTTGCTTATCATATTTCGGCTGCAAGACCCCATCTGTCATCTTAGCGGCATCCGTATAAGGGACATCCCGCCAACGATCCGTGGCCACCTGCATCAAATGAACCTGCATAACCTTCGATACGTTCAGCATATTAGGAGTCTCATTAAACGTGGCACGCTTCTCGATATCTTTCAGGTTATTCAATATACGATACAAATACTCCCAGTTCGTATCCTGTACACCCGTACGGAAATTATAGCGGGATTCGTCGATATAAGTCATCTTCGAAGCATATCCGCAAAAAGTCATCGGCTCATCCATCGCGAACCACCGATCATACAGACGATAGGATGTGTAATATAAAGAATACGCCAGAAGATTCGTCGTAGGCACATCCGTAGGGCTATCCGGGTCTGTATTGACCTCCTCAAACGAATCGGTACACGAGCTACCGAATACAGTAGCGCCGACCATCATAGCCATCATGAAATTCTTGATATATCTTTTCATATTAAATTCCTCAGATTAATGTTGATTAAAATGTTACACCTAACTTAAGACCAAAGCTACGAGAAGGAGGATAAGAGTTGGACTCAAAACCTACACCAGAGTTGAATCCTCTGCTTGTAGCCGCAGTCTCGGGGTCATCGCCACCGGTACTTGTAGACTCCGGATCAATATGAGCGATATTTGACTTATGCACCCAAAGCAACGCCAAGTTCGTACCAACCAATGATACATGAGCGGCCTTGATACATTTAGTCTTCTCTAGAATTGATTTCGGGAAATTATACGTCAGGTGAGCCTCACGCAATTTCAAGTAAGAACCATCGAATACAGACATCTCACAAATCGTATAATAATTATAGAAGAAGTCCTCCGCATTGACAGCGACATCATTAATCTTACCATCTGCAGTCTTGAAGACCTTGTCCGTCATATAATTCTGGCCAAGTACGACGCCATTCTCACGCAAATCGCCTTCTGCCGTGTGTTTCAAGATACCCGTCTGAGAACCGAATGCTTGTGTAACAGAATATACGTCACCGCCCAAACGGAAATCCAATAAGAAACCGAAGCTCCAATCCTTATAAGAGAACTCATTGCTGAAACCAGCCAACCACTTCGGCGTAACATCACCGATCTCTTTTCCGGCCTCGTAGACAGGAATACCATCCTCTACCAAGATCGAGCCATCCTCATTATATACGTAACCAGTACCTACCAAAGTACCCCAGCTCTTACCGACCATCGCATAGTTCTTCACGCTCCAGCTACTACCGATTTGGTAAGCGTCCAAAGACTGTCCGGTAACGGGATCTGTATAAAGCTCATCAATTCGGCTCTTATCCTTCGCCCAGTTCAACGTAGCCGTCCAGTTGAATCCCTTCGGATTCTTGATGATATCACCGGATACCTGCAACTCGACACCCTTGTTGCTGATCTTTCCAGCGTTGATATACATAGAGGTATAACCAGTAGAGGTAGCCACGTTCGCATTCATGATCTGATCGCTCGTCACCTTATTATAATATGCGGCATCAATATGCAAACGATTGTTGAACAAATTAGCCTCAACACCAACTTCCCAAGTCTTTACGCTCTCCGGACGAAGATTTGTAGGAGGAAGGATTGTCGGATTATAGAACAATGTAGTACCATTGAACGAAGAACTGATCAATGAATAATAAGCGTTCGAACGATACGGGTCCGTTGCGGAACCGATCTTTGCCCAACCACCACGCAATTTCAAGAAATTCAAATAATCGCCATTTTGCAATCCGGGGAATGTCTCGGTCAAGATCCAGCTACCACTGAAAGAAGGATAGAAGAAAGCGTCCTTGATCGTAGAGTCCCAGTCATTACGGACACTGACCTCGCATAAGCCATATTCTTGTAGCCGATAGAGGCATTAGCGTATACAGAGTTTGAACGACGTTTCTCATGGTCGTTCAAGGTGTACGGGGTTCCATGAGCGTTCGCTACGGTAAACAATCCCTCCGCGGTCAATTCGTCCGCACCTGTCCCCATGATAGCTGTTTGATAATCACGATAGTTGGCTCCAGCCAAACCATTCAAGGCCCAATCACCGAAGTTCTTGTTCACGTAGGCGATAAAGTCCGCGTTAAACTCAGTCATCGAACGGTCGAAGCTACGGAAATATCCATTCGGATAGTCGATATTCCATAAAATACGAGAGAACTGATTAGAATCGTAATGATCCAAGCCCATACGACCTTCAAACTTAACCAATCGGTCGGTTTGATATACAAAGAGGTCTTGCCATAGAAACGATTACGATCATAGCTATTGGTATTCTTATTCAATGTCCAATACGGATTCGCATGGAAAGACTGTATCCAGTTATAATGCGTATATTTTCCATACTCATCCACTTGATCCCAATTATTCTTCAAATCTTTCAAATCAACTTGACGACCAAACCACTGCATGATAGACTGCAAAGCATTCGTACTGTTATATCCCGTACCCGGCAAGTTCGCGCTTTTCGTGCGAATATAATTCGCGGACAAGTCGAAATCAATATACTTATTAAACGTCATTTTCGTGTTCACCGCCATAGCATAGCGCTTCTGATCAGTGTTCGGGGTCGTACCGCCTTGATCACGGAAAGATAAAGACGCGCGTGTAGACGTTTTATCCGTAGAGGCAGACAAAGCCACCGTATGATTCATAGAATAACCCGTTTGGAAGAAATTCTTGATATTGTCCGGGCTGGAAACCCAAGGAGTAGCCTGACGCACGCCATCGATCACCGGGCTATTGTATTGCGGCAAATTCAATCCGATATCCAAGCGAGGTCCCCAAGACTCATCCGCGTTATCGTTGATACCACTCCCCATACCATCTACATAATTGTAACCATTCTCCAAGGCAAAAGCTTGATAATCGCCAGAATATCCCCCCGCTTGCGCTTCCTTCCAATCATACTCGGAAGCGTAATAGCCTTGTCCGTACTTATTCTGCAATCTAGGCAAATTATAAACCCGATCAATCGTGATATCACCCTCATAAGAGATAGATACCCCCTTGTCTTTCTTACCGGATTTAGTAGTAACCAAGATAACGCCATTACCGGCACGCATACCATACAAAGCGGCAGATCCACCCTTTAACACAGAGATAGACTCTATATCCTCCGGATTAATATCATTCAAGCCGAACCCAAGTTTACAGTGGCACCTTTCGCGTTATCATTAGCGATAGGCACACCATCCACGACGATCAACGGTTGGTTATTACCAAAAGAGGAATTACCGCGAACCACGATATTCTGCGACGCACCAACCTGTCCACCTTGAGAAGTAATCTGCACACCGGCGATCTTACCGGAAAGTGAGGTCGCCAAGCTCTGTTGGCCAGCTTTTGTCAACTCATCAGATTTCACCTCTTGCAGGGCATAACCCAAGGCTTTCTTCTCACGAGTCAAACCCATAGCGGTTACAACCACCTCATCCAACGCTTTTGAATCCGAGTCCAAAACAACGTTGATCACGGATGCCACAGGTACTTCCTTCGTTTTCAATCCTACATAAGAAATAAAGATCATCTTAGCGTCTCTCGGTACATCTAAACTAAAGTTTCCCTCAAAGTCCGTAACCGTACCAATCGTAGTGCCTTTCACAACGACAGCCGCACCGATCACGGGTTGCTGATCTTCCGATGATATAACATTACCTGTTATCTTCATCGTCTGTGCCGTTGCGACTCCTATGCCTATAAACAAGCATAATAACAAAAAAGTCAACCTTCTCATAAACACACTTTAATTTAACAATTAATTATTTAAATCAAAATTCACACATAACTTACCATAGTTTACGAAGAACTTAGTTTAAAACAGCAGGATTATACATGCATATATTTAAAATTACATTAAATTATTCACTTTACTTTTACATACAATCATACATGCACCTAATCTTCACACCGCAAATATAAAGAATATTTTCTGTTAAAAACAAATAATACTACAGTTTTATGTCATCAAAATAGCAAAATATATTCCATAACGTCGTTTTTAGACCATTAAACTAATATTTTGACACACAAGCAATATCATAATAACACAAAACCAATCAAGCAATAGGTAATTTTCAGTTAATCTATTTTACAACAATAAAGATTATGCAAGATTTTAATATCATTTTAACAAACTATTTGATTTTTGATAAAAAAGAAGATTTCCTTAAGAATCATAGCATTTCAACCTATTTCGCTTTCACCTGTAAATAAAATCGTTCTTCGTAGACTATGTTTCTTCCAAAATAAATGAATACATTTGCCTCACGTAAATCTTTAAAACTAATAGCATGAAACATTTTCTTTTAGCCATGGCTACTTTATGGTGTGTGGCAGGTACATTCTCCTTATTCGCGGCGGATAACAATAAATGGAAGCCTCTCTTCGGTGAAAATCTGGAAAACGCCAACTACAATCCGGAAGTTTGGAGCGAGACTGATGGCGTGTTAGGTGCCGTGAAGGACGAGTCTATCTGGACAAAGGATGAATATGAGAACTTCGAGCTGGATCTTGATTTTAAGACCGACGTGGGCACGAACAGCGGAGTAGTCGTTTACTGTACGGACACGAAGGATTGGATACCCAACTCGGTAGAAATACAGATAGCGGACGACCATTGTGAAAAATGGGGAAACGGCAAGCCGTATGAGAAATGCGGAGCCATTTACGGACATCTAGGCGCCGTGCAAGACAAGGTAGTCAAAAAACCCGGAGAGTGGAATCATATGCGTATCAAATGCACCGGGCAACATATCATGGTTATCCTCAACGGAAAGAAAGTTACCGAAATGGATATGAGCAAATGGACTTCCGGCACCAAGAACCCGGATGGAAGCGATATCCCAAGTTGGTTGCCCAAGCCTTTCGCCGAATTACCGACTAAAGGATTTATCGGACTACAAGGAAAACATGGGGATTCATTAATCTGGTTCCGTAATATCAAGATTCGGAGTCTTTGATAGACCTATTATATAATGTACGTGAGGGGCCATAAACAGCCCCTCATTTATTTAAAAGACTCTCGTCCCTTTTCCTTGGTGAATCTCCGAGGCTTGCGTAATAATCACCTGCTTCACCCCGGCGTCTATCGCTTGGTAAGCGTTTTCCAGCTTCGGGATCATGCCCCCTTGGATAATTCCTTGTTCTACATATCCCTTAAACGCTATACGATCGATTTCCGGTATCACGCTCTCATCATCGTTCTCGTCCAACAAAACGCCTTTTTTCTCGAAACAGAACATCAATGTCACCTCAAAATGTTTCGCCAACGCTTTAGCGGCTTCTCCCGCTATCGTATCAGCGTTCGTATTCAACATATGGCCTTGCTTATCATGTGTAAGAGGAGCCAGTACCGGCACGATACCTTGATGGATAAGAGAGGCTAGCAAATCGGCATTCACCTCTTTCACGTCGCCTACGAAACCATAATCCACCTCTGCCACGGGACGTTTGTCGGAGCGCATCAAATTCATGTCCGCACCGGTCAATCCTAAAGCGTTTACGCCCAACGCCTGCAAGCCCGCTACGATGTTTTTATTCACCAACCGCCATAGACCATTGTCACGACCTTCAAGGTCTCGGCATCCGTAATACGGCGACCGTTCACCATCTTGCTCTCGATCCCTAATTGGGCGGCAAGCTTGGTAGCCGAGCGTCCTCCCCCATGCACCAAGACCTTATATCCCTCGATAGCAGCGAAATCGTTCAATAATTGACGAAGCGTTTCTTCTTCCTCAACGATCTTCCCTCCTACCTTTATCAAGACTAGTTTTTCCATACTTAATTCTTTTTTATAAAATTTTCTCGCCAAAGTTACTAAAAAAAGAAAGATTTGTATACATTTGCACTCGCAATGCGGTAGTAGCTCAGTTGGTAGAGCATCAGCTTCCCAAGCTGAGGGTCACGAGTTCGAGCCTCGCCTACCGCTCTATCAGGCATTAGGCGATTATCCAAATAAGGATGGTCGCCTAATTTTGTTTTATCTCCTCAATGCTCCTTCTAAAAGCAACGTCTGTTTCTCTAGCTAGAAACTAGAGTTTTGTGCAAGGGAAACTTCTGTTTCCTCATAGGAAAACTTTTGTTTTCCCTAGAAGAAACTAAAGTTTCTTAAAAAAAAATCCGCAAAAACTGCAACACTCTTATAATCAAAGACGTAACCAAGTTTCCTTTTCCCTTTATAATAAAAACAAAGCTATCTCTTTTCTCGACATAAAGCCATATGTTATGCTTAAACGATCTATACTGTTTAAGAAAAATAATCTACCTTTGCGTCAAATAATTAAGAAGAGAATGACAAAAAGCATATTTCTATTCCTGCTGGGGATTCTTTCCCTATCGGCGATGGCGCAACCCAAACTGAGCGAGGAAGCCCGTATCAGTCTGATGACCAGCGCACCGTACGATGAAGAGGTATTCACCGTGTACGGGCATGCCGCTCTACGCATATACGATCCCAAGCAAAATATAGATTATATATTCAATTACGGTATATTTGATTTCTCCAAACCTAATTTTATCTACCGATTCGCTAAAGGAGAGACGGATTATAAACTGGGAGTAGCCGATTTCCAAGACTACGTGATCGAGTACCAAATGCGGGGCAGCGATATTACGGAGCAAGTATTGAACCTCACCCAAGAAGAGAAAGAACATATATGGGATGCCCTGCTTATTAATTACAGGCCGGAGAACAGGTATATCGTTATAACTTCTTCTTCGATAATTGCGCTACCCGCCCTGCCGCGATATTGGAAAAGGAGATCAACGGGAGCGTCGATTATCAGTATCCCTATCAATCCCAGACCTTCCGGGATCTTATTAATTATTGTACCCGAAACCATCCGTGGCTCACATTCGGATGCGACCTAGCGCTAGGCAGCCCCACCGACCAGGAGGCCACCCAGCACGAGATGCTCTTCCTCCCCCCTTATCTAAAAGAAGCGTTCGCTAAAGCCACCATCACGGGCCCGGACGGGACAATCCGCCCATTGGTGAGCGAGACCCACGTGATCGGAGCCGGGGAAGCCGACGAGCTGGAAAAAGATATCTGGGATTTATTCACCCCTTTAGTCTGCGCTTGGCTTCTGTTCGGAATCGTTTTAGGGCTTACTTGGATCGAATGGCGCAAAAAAAATACTTCCTGTGGGTGGATTGTGTCCTTTTCTCGGTAGCCGGAGCCGGAGGTGTCATCCTCTTCTTTCTTAGCTTCATATCCGTCCATCCCTGCACGTGGCCGAACTGGTCTTTGGTATGGTTACAGCCGCTCGATTTGATCGCTGTTATTTTGTTTTGCGTAAAAAAGCTGAAGAAGGCTGCATATTACTATCATTTTATTAACTTTGCGGCGCTTACGCTGATGTTACTGGGATGGTATTTCATTCCGCAACATCTAAACAGTGCCTTTATTCCGCTTGTAGCCTCGATTTGGGTTCGTTCGGGTTGGGGTGTTTACAGAAAGATATGGAGAATCGGATGAGAAAAATTATAACGTCACTTATCGCTATCCTCGTGGTAACAAACCTTGAGGCGCAGCAGCGTACCCCCAAATTGGTGGTATGTATTACTGTGGATCAGCTAAGGGGCGACTATATAGAATACTTTTATAATACATTTGGCGAACGGGGCTTCAAGCGTTTGATGAACGAGGGGTTGGTGTATAACAATATCCGCTTCGAGTTCTCTGACATAGACCAAGCCAGCGCGTTCGCGACTCTTTTTACCGGAAGCAACCCTTGCTTCAGCGGTATCGCCGGAGATAAGACATTTGATTTCGAGAAAGAGAAAGAGGTCTCGATCTTAAATGATCCCGAATATCTGGGTAATTACACGAAAGAGAATTATTCGCCCAAGAATTTATTCAGTTCCACGATCGGCGACGAGTTGAAAATCGCCTCTCAAGGAAGAAGCGACGTATATTCCATCGCCCCGGATGCCGAGAGCGCCATCCTTTCCGCCGGACATGCGGCGAACGGAGCTTTCTGGATGGATAACACCAACGGGAAATGGGCTACCACGACGTACTATAAGGGAATCCCTTGGTACGTAGACCGCTATAATAACGGCCCGGAATCCTTGGCGTCACGCTTGGAAACCATGGTATGGACTCCTACCCTTCCGATAGAGAAATACGATGCCTTTCCTTACGTATTGGATGATCTTCCTTTCCGCTATACGTTCAGCGAGAAGTTCGCAAACTGCTATCCGAACCTAAAGACCTCGCCGTTTATCAATAAGGAGATCAATCGTTTGGCCCTCCAGTTCCTAGAGTACGGAGGGTTTGGTACACGCAGTTGCCCGGATATGTTGTCTATCACGTACTACGCGGGCAATTACCGGGGTACGATGAGCAAGGAATACACCCGGGAGATTCAAGATACGTATTACCAACTCGATCAAGACATCGAGAAGCTATTGGATACGATCGACAAGAAAGTGGGCTTGGCCAATACATTGGTAGTCTTCACCGGTTCCGGTTATTATAAAAGCGAGGAGTCTTATCCGGACGGCTTGATGGTGAACGGTGGCGAGTTTCACCCGAAACGTTGTCTAGCCCTGCTTAATATGTACTTGATGGCCATTTACGGCAACATACCAGCTGGGTACAAGGATACTACGACAACCAGATCTACTTGAACCGCAAGGCGATAGAAGACGCCAAGCTGGATTTGACGACTTTACAGAACAAGGCCGCCGAATTCATACAGGAATTTAGTGGCGTACAACTCGTCACTACGGGTAGAAGCTTGCTTACGGGTGACTGGAACGAGGGAACCGCCAAATTCCGTCAAGGTACGCACCATCTGAGACGGGGCGATCTGATCATCGAGTTGCAACCCGGTTGGAAAGTGAACCTCGACAATCCGAAAGAAAAAGTCAAGATTATACGCAATAATGCTGTTATCACCCCGCTGGTATTTATGGGCAACGGGTTGAAACCCCAACATATCTACCGCGAAGTCAAGGCCACTGAGGTAGCCCCCACGGTAACCCATGTGCTAAGAATCAGGCCACCAAACGCTACGCAAAGCTTGCCGCTCTGGGAGCTGACAACCAAATAATAGAGAATTGATTATTAAAGTTGATAATTATCAAGGGTTGTGTGGCTCTTCTTTCTATTTATTATTATCTAATTATTCAAACAACAAAGTAATAACAGACGATAGTTGCTCAACTATCCATTAACATAAGAATCATGGGATTTAATGAGTTTATGACGAAGCTGTTCGGCAATAAGTCGCAGCGTGACCTTAAAGAAATCACACCTTACGTAGATAAGGTAAAGGCCGTATATCCGTCAATCAAGGCACTCTCGAACGACGAGTTGCGTGCGAAAACAGATGAGATCAAACAACGTATCCAGGACTACGTAGCCGAGGAGAAAGCGCAAGTGGAAGAGCTTCGCAAAGGCATCGAGGATAAGGAACTGGAAGAACGTGAGGCGATCTGGGCCGAGGTAGATAAAATCGAGAAAGCCATCACGGACAAGATGGAAGTGGTACTGGAGCAATCCTTGCCCGAGGTATTCGCCATCATGAAAGATACGGCCCGCCGTTTCGCCGAGAATGAGGAAGTGGTAGTTACCGCTAACCAATTCGACCGGGATCTGGCCGCTCGTTTCGACTTTGTCCGCATCGAGGACGATAAGGCGATCTACGCCAATCACTGGAAAGCCGGTGGTAACGAGATCACTTGGGATATGATCCATTACGACGTTCAGCTATTCGGTGGCGTCGTTCTTCATAAAGGTAAGATCGCCGAGATGGCTACCGGTGAAGGTAAGACCTTGGTGGCTACCCTTCCGGTATTCTTGAACGCCTTGACACGTAACGGTGTACACGTGGTAACCGTGAATGATTACTTGTCAAAACGTGACTCCGAGTGGATGGGACCGCTTTATATGTTCCACGGGCTTTCCGTAGACTGTATCGATAAGCACCAGCCGAATTCCGAGGCTCGCCGTAAGGCTTATGAGGCGGATATCACGTTCGGTACGAACAACGAGTTCGGTTTCGACTACTTGCGCGACAATATGGCGATCAGCCCGAAAGACTTGGTACAACGCAAGCATAACTACTCCATCGTCGATGAGGTGGACTCCGTATTGATCGATGACGCTCGTACGCCGCTGATCATCTCCGGACCGATCCCTCGTGGCGAGGAACAATTATTCGAGCAATTCCGCCCGAACGTGGAGGTTGTCGTGAACGCGCAGAAAGACCTTTGCTCCAAATTATTGATCGAGGCCAAGAAGAAAATGGCTAGCGATGACCAGAAGGTCGTTGAGGAAGGCTCTATCCTTCTGTACCGCTCCTTCAAGGGATATCCCCGCAACAAGGCGTTGATCAAGTTCTTAAGCGAACAAGGCGTAAAGGCTCAAATGTTGAAGACGGAAGAATATTTCATGTCCGAGAATATGCGCCATATGCACGAGGCGACCGATGAGTTGTATTTCGTGATCGACGAGAAGAACAACAGTATCGAATTGACGGATAAAGGTATCGACCTATTGACCGGTAAGACGGACGACCCGACCTTCTTCGTACTTCCCGATATCACTTCCCAATTATCTCAATTGGAGAACATGACAGGAACCGAGGAAGAGAAACAAGCTCAAAAGGACGAGATCTTGGCGAACTATTCCGTTAAGAGCGAGCGTGTACATACCATCAACCAGTTGTTGAAAGCTTACACCTTATTCGAGAAGGATGATGAGTACGTGGTTATGGACAACAAGGTAATGATCGTTGACGAGCAGACGGGTCGTATCATGGACGGACGTCGTTATTCCGATGGCCTGCACCAAGCGATCGAGGCTAAGGAACGTGTAAAGGTAGAGGCCGCTACACAAACATTCGCCACGATCACCTTGCAGAACTACTTCCGTATGTACCATAAGTTATCCGGTATGACCGGTACGGCGGAGACGGAAGCAGGCGAGTTCTGGGATATCTACAAATTGGACGTAGTAGTGATCCCGACCAACCGACCGATCGCCCGTAACGATATGAACGATCGTATCTACAAGACAAAACGTGAGAAATATAACGCTGTTATCGAGGAAATCGTTCAGCTGACGGAGCAGGCCGCCCGGTATTGGTGGGTACGACATCCGTAGAGATCTCCGAGTTATTGAGCCGTATGCTTACGATGCGTAAGATCCAGCACAATGTATTGAACGCTAAGTTGCACCAGAAAGAGGCCGAGATCGTGGCTTGGCGGGTCAAAAAAGTACGGTTACGATCGCTACCAACATGGCCGGTCGTGGTACCGATATCAAGCTATCTAAAGAAGTTAAGGATGCCGGCGGTTTGGCGATCATCGGTACGGAACGCCATGAGAGCCGTCGTGTAGACCGTCAGTTACGTGGTCGTGCCGGACGTCAGGGAGACCCGGGTTCATCCGTATTCTTCGTATCACTGGAAGACGATTTGATGCGTTTATTCGCTTCCGAGAAGATCGCCGGCTTGATGGATAAGCTTGGTTTCAAGGAAGGCGAGGTTCTGGAGCACAATATGTTGAGCAAGTCCGTAGAACGTGCCCAGAAAAAGGTAGAGGAAAACAACTTCGGTATCCGTAAACGTCTGTTGGAATACGACGACGTGATGAACTCACAACGTAACGTAATCTACACCCGCCGTCGCCACGCCTTGATGGGAGAGCGTATCGGTCTGGACGTATTGAACACGATTTACGATACTTCTACGCTATCGCCGATCAACACGCCGAGGACTTCGAAGGCTTCAAGTTGGAACTGTTCAAGACATTCGCCATGGAAAGTCCGTTCACGGAAGACGAATTCAAGAGCATGAAACCGGAGCAACTCGTAGAGAAATTGTTCGAGGAGGCATTGAAGACTTACAAACGTCGCATGGAACGTATGACGCAAGTCGCTCACCCGGTCATCAAGCAAGTGTACGAGAATCAAGGAGCGATGTACGAGAACATCATGATCCCTATCACGGACGGCAAGCGCATGTATAATGTATCTTGCAACCTGAAAGAGGCTTACGACACGGAATGTAAGGCAATCGTTAAATCCTTCCAGAAATCAATCGTATTGCATATGATCGACGAGGGATGGAAAGAGCATCTACGTGAGATGGATGAGCTGCGCCACTCCGTACAAAACGCTAGCTACGAGAACAAGGATCCTTTGTTGATCTACAAACTTGAATCTTACAACCTGTTCAAGACAATGGTAGACAACATGAACCGTAAGACAGCCGCCATCTTGATGCGTGGACAGATCCCGGTACGTGAGGAGCCGACCGAGGAGCAACGCCAAGCCATGCAAGCCCGTCAAGCGGCCGTAGCCCAGCAAGCTGCCCAAGCGATCGCCGAGGAAAGAGCCCGTCAACGTATCGCCGTACAAGAGGCCGCCCCGGAGAAGCACGAGGATATGAGCCGTTACCGCACGGAGAAAACAGACTTGAGCGGAAACAACACCCAAGCCGAGGCACCTCAGCCGAAGCAAGCTCCGGTCCGTGCCGAGAAACGAGTAGGACGCAATGATCCATGTCCTTGCGGAAGTGGCAAGAAATACAAGAACTGCCACGGACAAGGTTTATAAGGAACAAGAAATAAGATAAAAAAGAGGGACAGAATACCAATCTGTTCCTCTTTTTTGTATATTGCAGGCATATAAACCCATTAAATGCTACCATTATGATTATTGGAATTCCAAAAGAAATCAAGAACAACGAGAACAGGGTAGCTCTTACTCCCGCCGGAGCCAAAGAGTTGGTGAAAAGAGGTCATACCGTGTATGTACAACACACGGCTGGTATAAACAGTGGTTTCGCCGATGACGCCTATGTGGCGGCAGGGGCCCGGATACTCCCGGCCATTGAGGATGTATATGGAATTGCCGAGATGATCGTAAAAGTAAAAGAACCGATCGCCAGCGAATATCCCTTGGTACGCAAAGGACAGCTTGTCTTCACCTACTTCCATTTCGCATCCGACGAGGCTCTCACCCTTGCCATGATAAAGAGCGGCTCCATCTGTCTGGCTTACGAGACCGTGGAGAACCCTGATCATACGTTACCCCTTTTGATTCCTATGAGTGAGGTGGCCGGACGCATGTCCGTACAGGAAGGCGCTCGTTTCCTTGAGAAACCGCAAGGTGGCAAAGGCGTATTGCTAGGTGGCGTGCCGGGCGTGAAACCGGGTAAGGTATTGGTTTTAGGCGGTGGCGTGGTAGGCCACAACGCCGCTTGATGGCCGCCGGGCTAGGCGCCGATGTCACGATCGCCGATATCTCGCTTCCCCGCTTACGCTATCTGTCCGAGACGATGCCGAAAAACGTGAAGACGTTGTTCTCTTCCACGCATACGATCGAACAGGAATTACCCACAACCGATTTAGTGATCGGCGCCGTATTAATCCCCGGAGCTAAGGCCCCGCACTTGATCACCCGGGATATGTTGAAGTTATTAAAACCGGGCAGCGTATTGGTAGACGTAGCCATCGATCAAGGCGGTTGCTTCGAGACCTCCCACCCGACTACGCACGCCAATCCGGTTTATGAAATAGACGATATCCTCCATTACTGCGTAGCCAACATTCCGGGAGCGGTCCCGCAGACTTCCACATTAGCCTTGACCAACGCTACCCTGCCGTACGTGATCAAGCTTGCCGACAGAGGTTGGGAAAAAGCCTGCGAGGAAGATCCGGGCCTAGAACTGGGATTAAACATCGTGAAAGGAAAGATTGTCTACCCCGCCGTGGCTGAGGCTTTTCCTTCACTCAAAGCATAAGTTCCAATGAATCTTTCATTATTAGGGATTGCTTGCGGCAATCCCTTTTTTATGTTTTCTATTTTTATTGTTTTCTAAAAAACGTAAAATATCTTGGCTTCTTTTCCCGCACACCTTAACTTAGAGCACAAAATCAATTAAATTTAATAATTACCATGAAGAAAATTGTTTTATTAGTGGCTTTATGCCTATGTGTCGGAAATCTATTCGCACAAGACGCTGACAAATTAAGAGATGAAGGTGACGCTGCTTTGAAAGCAAAAGATTACGCTACCGTCGTAACAAAATACGGCGAATACTTGAAACAAAACAATTACCAAGACACCGCCCGTATCTTCAATTGCGGATACGCCGCTAATCAAGCGAAGAACTACGCCGAGGCCGCCAAATACTTCGACATGGCCGTTAAGATGAATTACAACGTAGACGACTCTTATGTAGGCGAGGCTATGGCTTACCGTAACTTAAACAAGACAGAAGAATTCCTGACTACGGTAAAAGAGGGATTAAAAGTGATTCCCGATGGAAACAAGAATAAGACCAATCTGGAAAAGTTGCTTTACGGTTACTGCATCAAACAAGGACAAGCCGCCCAAAAGAAGGGAGATCTGGCCGGTGCCGAGAAAATGTACAAAGAGGTCCTAGCCGTATCGAACAAGGATTACCAGAGCAACGCTTACTACAGCCTTGGCGCCATGCTGTATGGCAACGGAGCGAAGATATTACAGGCCGCTACCCCGATCGCTACTTCCGAGCCGGATAAATACAACGCCGAGAAAGCGAAAGCCGACAAAGATTTCAAGCAAGCGAAAGAATATTTGACAAAGGCAGTCGAACTCGACCCGAAAGACGAGAACTCCAAGAAGATCCTCGCTTCTATCAACGACATCCTGAAATAAGAAAGAAGACTTTATTCATACAAAAAAACCTCCCGGATCACTTTTCTATGTAATCCGGGAGGTTTTTTATATCTAGTTGTAGAGACGTACGCTACTTGAAGAAGAAGCGGAAGATGTCATTTCCATTCGCATAGATCAATAAAGCGAACAGGATAAACATACCTGCCATTTGGGCATACTCTAGGAATTTATCGCTCGGTTTGCGACGGGCCACTACCTCATAGATCAAGAACATTACGTGTCCGCCATCCAAGGCGGAATCGGCAAGATATTCATGAACGCCAAGATGATAGATAAAAAAGCCGTACGTTCCCAGAAAATCCGCCAATCCCAGACAGACGGAAACAATCCGCCGATCGTACCGAAACCGCCCAAACTGGAGGCACCTTCCTTCGTAAACACATATTTCATGTCGTTCACATATCCCTTCAAGGTATTAATACCTAATTTAATACCGGCGGGGAACGACTCGAAAAAGCCGTATTCGCGGGTCACGATCTGATAGAGATCCGTAGGCAACATCACCGCTACGCCAATTTTCCCGGCCGAGTCCGTCCTCATGGTCAACGACTCCAACTGGCCGTTCCGGTAGAAATCTACTGTCACCTCTTCGCCCTTATTCTCTAACAATAACCCGGAGGCATCATAAAACGTCGGGGTAGCCACACCGTTAATAGCCACCACGCTATCCTTCGGCAGCATGCCAGCGAGAGCCGCCGGGGCATTCTTGTCGGGAAGCTCACGAACAACCATCGGGATACGCAAAGGATCGGCGAAGCTTTTCCGTCACGCATGCAACGTTGCATCATATCCTCCGGTATGGAGATCACGGTCTCCCGCCCGTCACGGAGCACCGTCACGGTCTTCGCCTCCACCACCTTGCGGAAACTATCGCTACCGAAACGCTCCAACTCCTCATTGTCCGCTCTCAGCAAGATATCACCGTCCTGAAAACCGACGTTCTGGAACGTCTCGCTATAATTCATACCCATCTTCATGTTCTTCAAAGGCAAGTACGTATCGCCCCACGTAAACAAGATCATGGAATAAATAAACAAAGCCAGCAAGAAGTTGAACACCACGCCCGCTACCATAATCATCAAACGCTGTCCGGCCGGCTTGGAGCGGAACTCGTAAGGCTTGGGCGGCTGGGCCATCGCCTCCTTGTCCATACTCTCGTCGATCATACCGGAGATCTTACAATATCCTCCCAACGGAAGCCAGCCTACGCCGTATTCCGTGTCACTGTTTTTCGGCTTGTACTTGAATAGCGAGAACCACGGATCGAAGAAGAGGTAGAACTTCTCTACCCGCACCTTGAAAATCCGGGCAAAGATAAAATGCCCGAACTCGTGGACAATCACCAGTATCGATAAGCTCAAGATAAGCTGTAACGCCTTAATCAAAAAAGTTTCCATCTACTATTGTTTGTTCTGTTTTAAATTATTTCAAAATAACTCGGCCGCCAACCGCCTAGCCTCGGTGTCAGTAGCCACATAATCCTCATACGAGGGATTGACGATAAACGAGGCTTTCCGCATGGTCCGCTCGATCACGTCGCTCATTTGCAAGAAGCCGATACGGTCTTGCAGGAAAGCGGCCACCACCACCTCATTGGCGGCATTCAAGATACAGGCATATTCCCTCCTTGGCGGGCCGCCTCGAAAGCGAAAGCCAAGTTGCGGAAACGTTCCATATCCGGCTCCTCGAACGTCAAGGTCGAATATTGGTTGAAATCCAGACGGGGCGCCATGCTCCTCATACGTGTCGGGAACGAGAAAGCGTAGGCGATCGGCAATTTCATGTCGGGAATTCCCAGCTGGGCGATCACGGCGCCATCCTCAAACTGCACCATCGAGTGGATCACCGACTGTGGGTGCACCACCACCTGTACCTGATCCGGCGTGACATCGAACAACCATTTCGCCTCGATCATCTCGAAGCCTTGTTCATCATCGAGGCCGAGTCTATCGTGATCTTCGCCCCATCGTCCAGTTCGGATGCCTCAAGGCCTGCGCCTTCGTCACGGTAGCCAGCTCCTCCAGCGTCTTCCGCCGGAACGGGCCGCCGGAAGCCGTCAGCAAGATCTTCTCGATCGGATTATCGTACGCACCTGTTAAACATTGAAAAATGGCCGAATGTTCCGAGTCCACCGGCAAGATAGGCACCTTATGCTCGGCGGCCAGCTTCATGATCAGCTCGCCGGCCACGACCAATGTCTCCTTATTCGCCAAGGCGATCGCCTTTCCCGCCTTGATCGCCGAGATCGTCGGTCGCAAGCCGGAATAGCCCACCATCGCCGTCAGCACCATATCGATCGGCTCCGACTGCACCATCTGGCGATAGCGTCGGCACCCGCCCATACCTTGATCGGCAGGTCTTCCAAGGCCTCTTTCAGCTCGGGATATTTCCGCTCATTGGCGATCACCACCACCTCCGGCATATATTTCCGGGCCTGATTGATCAATAAGTCCACTTGGTTATTCGCGGTCAAGGCATACACCTCGAAAAGATCGGAATGCTCGCTCACTACCTCCAAGGCTTGGGTCCCGATGGAACCGGTCGAGCCTAATATCGCTAACTGTCTTTTTTTCATGGATTATCAAAAAGCTATATATTCTTCCGGATTCACCGGATTGCCCTTATACCACAACTCGAAATGCAGGTGCGGTCCGGTAGACAACTCTCCCGTATTCCCGACCAGAGCGATCGCCTCACCGGCTACCACATGGTCTCCCACCTCTTTCAGCAACAATTCGTTGTGCTTATAAACCGAGATGAATCCGTTCTTATGTTGTATTTGAATTACGTTTCCGTGGTTCGGATCGAAACCGGTATAGATCACCGTACCATCAACGTACCAAGACACTCTCCTTCGGGCCGCGGCCAGATCCACGCCATAATGATGGACATCCGTCTCATAATGAGAGGTGACCACGCCATTCACGGGCTTATAGAAAAAGACCCCCTCGGTCGGGACCTTGCCCGGGTCGGTCAATACCGATAAATTATATTTCTCCTCTTCCTCGTAATCTTTCACGAAGCGAGTCTCTTCCTTGCTACGAGGAATCTCATAGTTAATATCGTTGCTAGCCAAAGAATCTATCTGACGGATCGAGTCCAAGGGCATCGTACCGGAAAGGATTCCGGCCACGTTATCCAGATAAAGGGACTGGATCTCCATCATACGCTCCAACGAATCCGCCCGCAAGGCATTCTGCATAATCTCCTTGCGAACCTCCACGTCGAGATAGCCCGGCAAGTAGTTGCGAATCGGTGTCTTGATGATGATAAAGGCGGTAACGGCGATCAAGAAAAAGGCGAACACCGCCAAAGTGACAAACGCCGATAACTGCGAAAGCCGGAAAGACCACACCTCCTCCAACGTCCCCTCATTGATGAAGGAAAGTTTATATTTAAACCGGATCCGGTGCCAAAACGATTTCGTATTCTTCTTTTTCAACCCCTAATTTTCAATTTTCAATTCTCAATTATCAATTCTATAAGTCCCTCCGGCAAAGACACCGTGAGGCTACGGGCCTCATGGTCGGCTCCGTGATCAACTCCTCCACGGCGGGGATCAACAGCTCCTCGCTTTATGATCGACACGCAGAAGGACGTTGATTGTCGTCTCATCCACATCTGTTATCTCTCCTAAATAACCTTTCTGTACGTCCGTCACGGTATAACCGATAAAACTGTCCCACGTCATATCCCCCACGAGATCCTCCTCGTCCACGGCGTCCAAAGGATAAAACACCTCCTTGCCCACAAACATGCGAGCATCCTCCTCGGAATTCACGTCCTCCAGTTTCACCAAGACCACCGTATCGGTCTTATAGCGGAAATCCTCCACGAAGAACGGTACCAAGATACCATCCATCTCGCAAACAATGTACGGGTCCTCGGCATCTTCCAGCACATCACTGTTCGTCACCAACGACAACTCCCCCTTGATACCATGGGGCTTGGCAAACTGCCCGATCTTGAAAACCTCTTCTTCTCTAATCATCGCCTAAAATCTTTAAATCCTCGTGATACGTGCCCCGATCTGGTTCAATCGCTTATCGATCCCTTGATATCCCCGGTCGATCTGGTCTATATTATGGATCGTGCTGGTACCTTCGGCGCTCATAGCGGCGATCAGCAAGGCGATACCCGCGCGAATATCCGGGGATACCATCGTAGAGCCCCGTAGCTTGAAGCGGTTACCCAGCCCGATCACCGTAGCCCGGTGCGGGTCGCAAAGGATGATCTGGCTCCCATATCGATTAGCTTGTCCACAAAGAACAAACGGCTCTCAAACATTTTCTGGTGGATCAGCACGCTCCCCACGGATTGCGTAGCCACTACGAGAAATACGCTCAGCAAGTCCGGCGTAAGCCCCGGCCAAGGAGCGTCGGCGATGGTCATGATAGAACCATCGATAAACGTATCGATCTCGTAGGAATCATGCCGAGGGATATAAATATCATCGCCTCGCTGCTCCACGGTAATACCCAAGCGGCGAAAAGCGTCCGGATGATCCCCAGCTTATCATATCCTGTATTCTTGATGGTGATCTCCGATCCGGTCATAGCTGCCATACCGATAAAGCTACCCACCTCGATCATATCGGGGAGGATGGTATGCTCCGTGCCGGAAAGCGACCGTACACCTTCTATCGTCAATAGGTTAGAACCGACACCTGAGATTCTCGCTCCCATGCGGTTCAGCATCGTGGAAAGTTGTTGCAGGTAAGGCTCGCAGGCGGCGTTATAGATCGTCGTCACCCCCTCGGCCAGCACGGCAGCCATCAAGATATTCGCCGTTCCGGTCACGGAAGCCTCGTCGAGCAGCATATAAGCGCCTTTCAACTGGCGTGCCTCTATCTCGTATACTTGCCGCCCGGCGTCGTAGCTAAAGCAAGCGCCCAACTTCTGGATTCCCACGAAGTGCGTGTCCAGCCGGCGTCGCCCGATCTTGTCGCCACCCGGTTTCGGGATCAGCGCCCTGCCGAAGCGGGCTACCAACGGGCCTACGATCATCACGGAACCCCGCAGGCTACCACTCTTGCGCAGGAACTCCTCAGTACTCAAATACTCCATGTCCACGTCTCCGCCTGAAAGGTATAGGTATCGGCGGACGGATGCTCCACCTTGACCCTCATATCCCTAAGGAGCTGGATTAAGTTATTCACGTCCAAGATATCAGGTACATTGTGTATGGTCACCTTCTCCGGTGTTAGCAATGTCGCGCAGATCACCTCCAACGCCTCATTCTTGGCGCCTTGCGGAACGATCTCGCCGGACAAGCGATAACCACCTTCTATAACGAACGAGCTCATCTGCCTTACGCGTAAAGTTCCTTTTGTTGCCGCCACTGTTATTACGGGCCAAGATATCACGCTCTCGGCCAATTTGTGTTCCTCCTCGCTCAATACGATCTTGCCGCTAGACAGCTCGTCCAGATCCTTGAAGATCTTACGGTCGTCCACGCTTTCCTTGTTCCAAGTAAGGAACGATTTCTTCATCTGGTTTGCCAGCAGCCGCACGAGCTGGTCTTTCTCCATACCGGGTTGCAGCTCCGTGGCCTTGCGGATCATCAGCTCCAAGGTCTTTCCGTAATGGCGGTAGCGTATACGGTTATTGTTGTACGGGATACGAGGCGGACGGCTATACAGGTTCTCCTTCTTGATGATCTCGTACGGATAGTCTATATCGAGCTTAAAATCGGCCATGATCGCCAGATGATCCCAAAGGATATGCTTAAAGTCGTTTACGTCACGCAAGTGCGGGAACATGTTTCCCATGATGTTGATAATCGTGTTGGCGCAACGCTTACGCTCTTCCCTGTCTTGGATAGTCACGCAATAGTCCACCATATTTTGGATATTGCGTCCGTATTCGGGCAAAGTCAATCTTTTTCCTTCTGTATTGTATTTCATTCTTTACATTTTGTTTATCGCGAAGATAGGTATATTAATTGAGAATTGAAAATTGAGATTCGAAAGTTACCTCTCGTTAGGCTTAATTATCAATTCATAATCTACCACGTCCAGCCACCGCTCGAATTTCAGCCCTACTTTCTCGAAGTGGGATACCTTCTTGAACCCCAGCTTCTCATGCAGCGAGCAGCTAGCTCATTCCCCTCGGTAATGCAGGCAATCAAGGCGTGGTAGCCGCCTGCCCGGCATTCCTCGATCAGCCTTTCCATAAGCTGCCGGCCGATCCCCTTGCCCTTGTATCCCGGGGATAAATAAACGGTGGTCTCAAGCGTATATTTATAAGCTGCCTTTTCTTTCCACGCATGGGCATAGCAATATCCCACGACCTCATCATGATCTACGTATACCAGATAAGGATAACTCGCCGAGATCCCGGCTATGCGCCCCTCCATCTCCTCCACCCGCAAAGGTTCCGTCTCAAACGTAGCCACGCTATTCACGACATATTCATTGTATATATCCACGATCGCCTTGGCGTCTTGCGAACTCACATTTCGAATCATATTCATTCCGCTAAAACAATCCGATCCGGGAAAGAATCTCTCTCTGCCCGGACCGGATCTATCATCGAATCAAATTACTAATTTTTCGGCTTTCTACTCAGACAACGCCTTGATCACCTCTTGGTTCGCCTTGCGCACCTCGGCCTCATTGATCTTGATCACCTTGCGGTCGTAGGTCATAAGGCCGTTCACCTCACCTTCTACGTCCGTGGTTTGCGTATAGACAGCGGCGGAGAAGCCCTTCGGAACCATCGCCTTCAACTCCTTGGCGTACTTCACGTACTCGGCGGTCACCTCATCGCTATTCTTAAACTGTACATAGCCCCAGTTGCGTTTGTTCCACCACAAATGGTTCTCCACGGCCAAGCCGATACCACCATACTCGCCCAATACGTTCACACGCACCGGATCGAACAGGTACATCGCCGGGCCCGGGTAATTATGCAAATCCAAGATATCGCCGCACGCACGGAAATTACCGCCACTGGCCGGATTCACCAGACGGGAAGGATCGTATGTTTTTGTCCACTCGGCAGCCTTCTCGGTATCGAACTGGCCCCAAGCCTCGTTGAAGGCACCCATACTACTACGCTAGGATTCGAGACGCACAGTCCATGATCTCCTTCCACTCCTTGTAATAATTACGGATAGACTCCTCGGTGCGCTCCTTGTCGGTTCCACCGTTATACGTATGAGGCGCCCATTGGTTACCCATGTCGCCGCTAGGCATATCCTGCCAAACCAGCATACCTTCCTTATCGCAATGATAGTACCAGCGGGCCGGCTCTACCTTCACGTGCTTGCGGATCATGTTGAAGCCCCACGCTTTCGTCTTCACGATATCATACAGCAACGCCTCGTCCGTGGGAGCCGTGTAAAGCCCGTCGGGCCACCAGCCTTGATCCAGCGGGCCGTATTGGAACAGGTTCTTGTTGTTCAAGCGCATACGCATGATGCCGTTGGCGTCACGCTCGGCGGATATCTTACGGAAGGCGGTGTACGATTTCACCTCGTCCACCTTCTTGCCATTCTTCGACAAGCTCACCTTCATATCATATAAATAAGGATTGGAAGGTTCCCACAACGTAGGATTTTGCACGGCCAAGCGTAATTCTGTCCCTTGTACGCCCTTGGCGGTAGCAACCACCTGCCCCTTATCGAGCAAGCTGACCTCCACGATGTCCGACACCGGGGAGTCGGAACAAGCCCCGACCGTCACGCTCATCACGCCATTATCGATATTCGGGATCGCCTTGATAGAGGTGATATGCGAGGAAGCGACCGGCTCCAGCCATACGGTCTGCCAGATTCCGGTGACCGGCGTATACCAGATTCCTCCGGGTTGGCCACTTGCTTTCCACGGGGTTGGTAGCCTTTATCGCTCGGGTCCCATACACGCACCACCAGCTTATGCGTACTTTTGCCATTCAGATAGGGAGTGATATTCAAGGAAAACGGGGTAAAGCCTCCCGTGTGGGAACCGATCAGGATATCATTCACGAACACGTCCGCTTTCCAATCCACGGCGCCGAAGTTCAACAAGATATCTTTTCCTTTCCATGAGGAGGGCACCGTAAAGGTTCGTTTATACCACAACTCATTCTTCTCCCCCACTTCTTTTTGCACGCCGGACAAGGAGGATTCCACGGCGAACGGCACCAAGATATTCCCATCGAAACTCGTCGGCTCTGCCTGTCCTTTCGGAAGGATAGCGTATTCCCACTCGCCGTTCAAATTCTGCCAATCCGCACGTTCCATCCCGGGGCGTGGATATTCTGGCAATACATTCCGGGGATCTACTTTCTCAGCCCAGTCCGTCTTGATCTTGTCTCCGGCGGGCTTCCACTGCGCCCCGGCGCTACAAATCGTTGCGAACGCACAAAAGGCTAACAATAATTTTCTCATGATATTATTTACATTTTGAATTGATAATACACTTTCAGGTGACAAAGATAATAGAAAATATCCAAAATCCACATCGTCCTCGGATACCAATAGGAAAACCGCACCCAAATCGATCTAACCATAAAATGCCCGGAATATCTCTTGTGACAGAATCTCACTAGGTAAGGTTATTGTAGATTTCTCAAATATCCCTATTAGCCTCCATGTTGCCTCTGGAAAAACACGCACGTGAATTTCAAAAAACACGTACGACTTTTCCAAAAAACATGTACGTGTTTTAACGCAAACACCTACGTATTTTCATGACACTGATTATCAACCTATTAAAAAAACGATCCAATTGTCGGCTTATTGTAAGATTCTTCTTACCTGGGTATCCCCGGATAAGAAGGAGTAATGGCACGACCTATTAAAAAAGGGCTGGATTATTTCCCGCTCGACACAGATTTACTAAGCAACCGTAAAATCCGTCAAATAAAGCGCAAATACGGATCTGACGCTTTTCTATATATATAGCCCTGCTTTGTGACATCTATGCCAATGGCTATTATATCACGGCCTATGACTTAATCAAACTGTACCCCTATTTCACGCTACCGGAAGTATCCCTATGCTTCGAGCTAGGCGTGAAAGGTGAGTACGGCGAATTCATGGGGGATCAATATGCGCACCCTCACCCGCTGGCTGAAAGCCTTTATCCCGCCCGTGTCTACCAGTCCTTGCAAGAGCGGGGATTGATACACGATACCCCCGAGGAGAAACGCCACGCCATGAGCCTCTTCGCCCATTGGAGACCACCGGGTCACCTGCCCACCAGCGAGGACTATCGGTTGACGATGGTGCGACGGCAGGCCATGGCGTGGTTGCTGCGGAGGTATTTCGATGGGCTGATAGCTAAAGAGAAAGCATAAGAACGAGTAGTATGCACTTGCATATATGTTAATAATTCGCCAATAAAAACATTAATTCACAAAATATATAGTTATATTTGTATCGTCATGTGGCTATAGCGTTAGCCGAAAAGCATGGCGACATATTATGTATTAGAGCATCGAGTGTTATTCTAGCATTGTCAAACATCCCTAAAAGCAAAGTCAACTAGAATAACAAACTTCATGCTCACGCTGTTGTATTATCTCAAATATACAATAATGGCGTGAGCTGTCGTTTGTTATAGTTGACAAAGGTATGGGGATACCTGACAAGCTATAACAATATAGCGGCAGCTTCACGCTTTTTTTGTGTCTGCCCATAAAAACTCTATTTCCTCCAATAATTATACATTTGGCTTATAATTAATCAAACCTGACAACATGGTTTTTCACAGGAAAAGCTTGGTTATTATTTAGTTAAATAAAGAAAAGAGCTATCTCGTTCGTGAGAATATAGGTAGCTCCTCCCACTATTGTTCAACTTTTTTAATGCGTTCACATCCTATTGATGGTAGACTTGTGCCAATAGGCTATAGTTAAATTTTATCATCATTACCCATAATTTCCTTCAAACTATAATGGTATGATAAAAACTAATTGTACATTTAGGGCAATCCTATTTTAGTTGTTAACTAATTAAAACTGATTCAGAAACATGAGAACTTCTTTATTTATATTTTTCATGGTCATTTTTATTGGTTGTAGTGAAAATGACATTATCGATGAAGGGGAAAAACCAGAAGATCCTCAAGCCGAAATAGAGGTTTATTATGACCAAGAAAGTACAAGCTCAAGAAAACCTGATGCAGGCGCAAAAGTGTATTTGTATTATAACATTAATATAACGACAGCGTTTGGTGGCCTTGCATCTTATGAAGGAAATGGAATATTAAAGTATAAAAGGTATAATACAGTCATTAAGCCAGATTCTGTTTTATATACAGATTATTTAGGAAAGACTGTTTTTGATCTAAAGCCTATGGATGTGATGTCTATAGTGGCAGAAAGCTCTTATTTTCTAAATATGATAACCTATACAGTTTGCTTTCATCTAGATGAAAGCTTGAAAATAACATTTATATTCTCATAAGGCTAGGTATGCCCCTAGGTGATATAAAATGGGAACTATTCTTCTCACGCAAGAGAACACCCGGAAAGTATCGGACAAATAGACAACTCAACCCGAAAACCACCGAGGAAAGATTGTCCTCTTATTAAACTTCATCGTGCAATTTGATTATACAATTTAATAACGTACATTCGCGTACAAATAAATTAAATCTGTAGTCCGATGAGAACGCATTTACGCGAAAGCATGCTGGCGCTTCTTTTGATAGGTATCTTAGCCACGGGTTGCGATACCGGAACGAAGAAGGCTTCCGAAAACAGTATCACGTTTGATTCTATCAGCGTGGAAAAGACTTACCATTTGTTAGATAATCCGGATAATCCCAATTGCAATCTAGAGATCAAGTTCGTTTATCCCCGGAAATATTCGGATAAAGAGGTTCTTAAGAATCTACAGAGACAGTTCGTCTCCTCTTATTTCGGCGAGAATTATGAGCAATTATCCCCCGAGGAGGCGGTACGGAAATATACCGACGACTATCTGGCCGCTTATAAGGATCTGGAAGAGGATTACAAGGCTGAGGTGGCGAAATCCGACGAGACACCGGTGGGCTCTTGGTTCTCTTACTATGAGATGTCGTCGGATGATATCGCCTTCAACCAAGACGATATCATCAGCTATACGGTAAGCTTCGAGAACTATACGGGCGGAGCGCATGGCGCACATTCCTACAATAACCATGTAGTGAACCTCAAGACCGGTAAGCCGATCACCGAGGAGGAGATATTCGTGGACAACTATCAAGACAATCTGGCGCGAATATTGGTAGATCAGATCGCCAAGCAAAACAACGTATCCGATGCCAAGGAACTGGAAAATATCGGTTTCTTTAGCGTGGACGAGATCTTCCCGAACGGGAACTTCCTCGTAGACGAGACGGGTATCACCTATTCTTTCAACGAATATGAGATAGCGGCATACGTGGTAGGCGTCACGAACGTCCATCTCCCTTACAAGGAAATCCGCTATTTGCTGCGGGATGACAGCCCGATAAGTCAGTTAATTGAAAATTGAGAATTGAAAATTAATGATAGATAAACCTATAAACAGATGTCCTATGGAACAAAATACAGAGAAATTTTCAATTCTCAATTCTCAATTTTCAATTCTCACATCTTATTTCCCCGATCTCACCGACCGGCAAAAAGAGCAGTACGCCGCCCTATATGACCTATATACGGATTGGAACGCCAAGATCAACGTGATCTCACGGAAGGATATCGAGAACCTATATCCGCATCACGTGCTTCACTCGCTGGGTATCACCGATATGCTGCGTTTCAAGCCGGGTTCCTCGGTGATGGATCTGGGTACGGGAGGCGGTTTTCCCGGCATCCCCTTGGCGATCTTATTCCCGGAGACCCATTTCCATCTGGTAGACAGCATCGGGAAAAAAATCAAGGTGGGACAAGCCGTGGCCGAGGCGATCGGCTGGAGAACGTATCCTTCCGCCATTGCCGGGGCGAGGAGGAAAAGCAGCTTTTCGATTTCGTGGTAAGCCGTGCGTGATGCCTCTGGCGGATCTGGTAAAGATCGTCCGCAAGAATATAAAGAAAGAACAGATCAACGCGTTGCCCAACGGATTGATTTGCCTGAAAGGTGGAGAGCTGGCGCACGAGATATTGCCTTTCCGGAACCGAGCGATAAGCATGGATCTGAAAGACCATTTTAAAGAAGAGTTTTTTGAAACTAAAAAAGTAGTGTACGTACCCTTATGATTACGATAAAATCTTTCGAAGTAAACTATTTCTCCGAGATACTTACTTGCTATACGATGATACCAAGGAGGCGGTCCTTATCGATTGCGGCTGCCTGCGCAAAGAGGAACAAAAAGAAGTAAGCGACTTTATCGCCCAGAACGGGCTGACGCTGAAACGTTACCTTTGTACGCACCTCCATCTGGATCATATATTCGGTAACGAATTCATCCATGACACCTACGGATTGAGCCCGGAAGCCCATAAAGCGGACGTGGAGGGTCTTCCCTCTCCCGAGGAGCAAGCCAAGGCATTCGGCCTGCCGATGAAGGCGAAAAGCATCCCGGTAGGGAAATATCTGGTAAACGGGGAAATCATAAAGTTCGGGAAATCCGAGCTGGCGGTATTGAGCGTTCCCGGTCATTCGCCCGGAGGCGTGGCTTTCTATAACAAGAAGAACGGTTTCGTGATCGTCGGGGATTCCTTGTTCGCCGGAAGCATCGGCCGTACCGATTTATGGGGAGCAACCAAGATATACTGCTTGCCGCTATCAAGGACAAATTACTGTCGTTGCCGGACGAGACCGTGGTATACCCCGCCATGGCCCCGAGACACGAATCATTGATGAGAAATTAAATAATCCTTATTTATAAAATACTAGAATTATGGACACAAATAAGTTTGTAAACCGCCACGTGGCATCTCAGCGGAAGATATTCCCGCTATGTTGGAGACGATTGGCGTGAAGTCTTTGGACGAGTTGATCGATCAGACCATTCCGGCCAACATCCGTTTGAAAGAGCCGTTGAACCTCCCGGAGGCCATGACGGAACGTGAGTTCGCCGAGCATATCGCCGAGCTGGCTTCCAAGAACGAGGTATTCACCTCTTATATCGGTATGGGTTGGTACGACACGGTTTGCCCGGCCCCGATCCAACGTAACGTATTCGAGAACCCAGTTTGGTACACCTCCTATACTCCGTATCAGGCGGAAGTATCCCAAGGACGCTTGGAGGCGTTGCTGAACTTCCAGACTGTTATCTGCGAACTGACCGGATTGCCCTTGGCGAACTGCTCGCTACTCGACGAGGCGACCGCGGCAGCCGAGGCGGTTACCATGTTCCATGGTTCACGTAGCCGTGCGCAGGTGAAAGCGGAAGCGAATACGGTATTCGTCGACGAGAACGTGTTCGCCTCTACGCTGGCCGTCATCCACACCCGCATGATCCCGCAGGGCATCCAGGTGGTAGTGGGCGATTATAAGAAATTCGAGTTCACGCCGGACGTGTTCGCCGCCATCGTACAGTTCCCGAAAGCGGATGGTTCGATCGAGGACTATAAGGAATTCGTAGCCCGTGCGGCGCCGCCGGAGCCAAGGTAGGCGTAGCCGCCGACTTGATGAGTTTGGTATTGTTGACTCCTCCGGGAGAATGGGGAGCGGATGTCGTATTCGGTAGCAGCCAGCGCTTCGGTATCCCGATGTTCTACGGGGGTCCTTCCGCCGCTTTCTTCGCTACGAAGGACGATTATAAACGTACGATCCCGGGACGTATCATCGGTATCTCCAAGGACGCTTACGGCCATCCGGCTTATCGCTTGGCTTTGCAGACCCGCGAGCAACATATCAAACGTGAGAAGGCAACGTCCAATATCTGTACGGCTCAGGCGTTGTTGGCTACCATGGCCGGATTCTACGCCGTATATCATGGAGCGGAGGGGTTGCGTAACATCGCCGGACGGATTCATTCCACGGCCGGATTCTTGGCCAAGGAGTTGGAGAAACTGGGATATACGCAATTAAACAAGGATTATTTCGATACCTTGAAGATACAGCTTCCTTCACACGTGTCGGTGAACGCGCTGCGTGAGATCGCCTTGGAGTGCAAGGTGAACTTGCGTTATTTCGAGGCCGGACAAGTGGGCGTCAGCATAGACGAGACGACATTGCCTACGGACATAGGCGTATTACTATACATCTTCGCCGGAGCCGCAGGTAAAGACTATATGCTGGACGAGTCTATCCCCGCCCAGACTTATTTCGACGCTAAATTCGCCCGTACCTCCGATTTCTTACAGCAAGACGTATTCAAGAAATATCATACGGAGACCGAGTTGATGCGTTACATCACCCGTTTGGGACGAAAGGATGTTTCCTTGGCTCAATCCATGATCTCGCTGGGATCTTGCACGATGAAGCTGAACCCGGCTTCTACGATGTTGCCGCTTAGCCGTGCGGAATTCATGAATATCCACCATACGCTCCGGAGGAGCAAGTGGAGGGGTATACGGAGCTGATCGAGAACCTGTCTTCTTACTTATGCACGATCACGGGCTTCAAGGGCTGTACGTTGCAACCGAACTCCGGCGCCGCCGGCGAGTACACGGGTCTTCGTGTGATCCGTGCTTATCAGGAAAGCATCGGCCAAGGCCATCGTGATATCGTTTTGCTTCCGGCTTCCGCCCACGGAACCAATCCGGCCAGCGCTATCCAATGCGGATATAAGACCGTAACCGTTAAATGCGACGAGAATGGTAATATCGATCTGGAAGATTTCCGTACGAAAGCCGAGGAGAACAAGGAGCGTCTGGCTGCCAGCATGATTACCTATCCGTCCACGCATGGTATCTTCGAGGTGGACATCAAGGAGATGTGCGAGATCGTTCACGCTTGCGGAGGACAGCTTTATATGGATGGCGCCAACATGAACGCGCAGGTAGGATTGACAAATCCGGGTACGATGCGCCGATGTATGTCACTTGAACCTGCATAAGACCTTCTCTTCTCCTCACGGAGGTGGTGGTCCCGGCGTAGGCCCGATCTGCGTGGCCGAGCATCTGGTTCCGTTCTTGCCGCAGCATCCGGTGCTTTGGGGCAGCGACTTGAATACGGTATCCGCGGCTCCTTATGGTAGCGCCGGTATCCTGCCGATCACGTACGCTTACATCCGCTTGCTGGGTACGGAAGGTCTTGAGACAGTGACGAAGACGGCCATCTTGAACGCCAATTACTTGGCCGCTAAGTTCAAGGATACGTACGGTATCGTCTATACCGGAGCGACAGGCCGTGTAGGTCATGAGTTGATCTTGGAATGCCGCACGGTAAAAGAGCGTTCGGGCATCGACGAGGGCGATATCGCCAAGCGTTTGATGGACTTCGGCTACCACGCTCCTACCCTATCTTTCCCGGTACACGGCACCTTGATGGTAGAGCCGACCGAGAGCGAGAGCAAGGCCGAGCTGGATCGTTTCGTAGAGGTAATGGAATGTATCTGGAACGAGATCAAGGAGGTGGAGGAAGGCAAGGCTTCGAAGGAGGACAACGTCTTGAAGAACGCCCCGCATCCGGAATACGAGGTGACCGCCGACGAGTGGAAACACGCGTATCCCCGCACGAAGGCCGCCTTCCCGCTGGAATGGTTGCACGACAGCAAGTTCTGGATTAACGTAGCCCGTGTAGATAACGCTTATGGCGATCGTAACTTGATCCCGACTTTATGCGCTTGCGAGATATGAAGAAGCTCTTTATCGCTTTGGCGGCCGTCGCTCTGACGGCTTGCGTCAAGGCGCCCGAGAAAACAGTCAAGGTCTACGCATGGCAAGGCGAAGGCGGGAATACCACCGAGCAAACCTTACAAGCGGACTTTAGTAAATGGCATGCCCACGGTGTAGACGGGATGTGCTACAACGCCGGCCACGACACGGAGAAAATCCAGCGTGCCGCCAAAGCGGCCCATGCCAATGGCATGGAATTTCACGCGTGGATTCCCGCCATGCTGCAACATGGACTGGACTCCACCCTCTACGCCGTAAACCGGAAAGGCGAGTCGGCCTATTCCGTACAGGCTATGTCCCTTATTACAAATGCCTGTGCCCGAACCAAGAAGGTACGGCGGAGTTCTTGCTGGATCTATATGGCAAGGTAGCCGATATCCCGGAGGTGGATTATATCCATCTGGATTATATCCGTTACGTGGATGTCATCCTGGCCCGTCGGACTTTGGGAAAAATACGGCTTGGTGATGGACGAGGAATATCCTACGGCGGACTATTGCTACTGTGACAAATGCGTGGCCGATTTCAAGGCTGCTACCGGTATCGACATCAAATCCGTAGAGGATCCTTCCAAATGCGCGGAATGGGCGCAGTTTCGTTGCGACCTGATCACGAAATTGGTAAATCGCATCGCCGACGAGGTTCACGGCAAAGGCAAAAAAGTGAGCGCCGCCGTATTCCCGGGGCCGGACTCTCACGCCAAGTGGATGGTTCGTCAAGAATGGAATAAATGGAATATCGACGCTTTCTTCCCGATGAATTATAACGATTTCTATCTGGAGGACG
>ENA-OQCK01000037-OQCK01000037.1-human-gut-metagenome-genome-assembly--contig:-NODE-37-length-70896-cov-21.164648_pt1 | contig 70896 bp, 63 predicted proteins | sample MGYA00242498_ERZ504578 | MGnify/ENA primary metagenome ERZ504578 (study PRJEB26092, sample SAMD00036229) | human gut metagenome | host: Homo sapiens | study: EMG produced TPA metagenomics assembly of...
CATTAGAGCAGGAAATTGAATCGTTGAAAGAGGAGAACAGGCTGCTGAAAGAAAAATTATCTTCTTCTGAAAAAAACTTTGATAGCGTTAGTTTCAAGGAGAAATATGCGGTAAGAATATTAGATTCTTTGCCGGATATGCTCACCGTATTCAATCATGAGGAAACGGGTATAGAAGTGGTGTCTAATGAAGAAACCAATCATGTGGGTGTATCCAACAATGATTTTAAAGGGATGCGTATGCAGGATATGGTTCCTAAAGAAGCTTATCGCAATATACATAATAATCTTCAGAAGGCTATTGCGACAGGTAGAGGTTCTACCGCCCATCATGAATTGGATGTGGACGGGACACTTCATTATTATGAAAATCGTATTTTCCCCTTAGATGAAGAATATGTACTGATAATGTGTCGTGATATTAGTGAAAGAGTTGCCACACAGCAGAACTTGGAAATATTTAAACGGGTACTGGATAAGGTCAGTGATAGTATTCTGGCTGTATCGGTTGACGGAACCTTAGTTTATGCCAACCGGCAGTTTATTGAGGAATATGGAGTGAAAGAGGAGTTGGGCACACAAAAAGTTTATGATTTACCTGTTTCTCTGAATACCAAAGAAATATTTGATAAACGTGTTCAAGAGATTCGTGATAATGGAGGTAATTTTGCTTATCGTGCTAAATATACCCGTGTGGGAGAAACAAAACTTCGTGTTCATCAGGTTTCGGCTTTTATGATTCAAAATCAGGGTGAGGAAATGATTTGGTTCTTTACGCAGGATATAACGGATGTTATCAAGAACCGTGACGAATTGCGTGAACTGAATTATCTGATGGATGCCATACTGAATAATATTCCTGTTTATTTGTTTGTGAAAGACCCTGAGGATGATTTCCGATACCTTTATTGGAACAAAGCATTTGCCAGTCACTCTAAAATTCCTGCTTCCAAGGCATTGGGTCATATTGATTTTGAAGTGTTTCCCGAACATGAGAATGCGGAGAAGTTTCATCGGGATGATTTGGAATTGATCCGTACCCGAGAGCGCATGGAAATGCAGGAAACGTATGTGACGGCTACAGGCGAGACCCGCATCGTGCAGACTTTAAAAACATTAGTTCCTCTGGAAGGGCGTGCACCGCTTATTATTGGCATTTCGTGGGATATTACTAATATGCAGAACATAGAGCAAGAGCTGGTTCAGGCCCGTATCAAGCTGAGCAGTCCGACAGGCTGAAAACAGCCTTTCTAGCCAATATGAGCCATGAAATCCGTACTCCTTTGAATGCAATAGTAGGTTTTTCCCGTTTGATGACTATGGCGGATAATGCGGCGGATGAAAAACTTTATTCGGATATTATCAACCAGAATTCGGAAATATTGTTGCAATTAATCAATGATATTCTTGATTTGGCAAAAATAGAGGCCGGTACATTGGAATACGTCAGATATCCAATGGACTTGGGAGAATTGTGCCGTAATGTGTATGAGATGCACAAGGATCGGGTGCAGACTGGGGTTGTTTTGATATTAGACAATAAAGACACCAGCTTGATAATCAATGAAGATCAGAACCGAATTATGCAAGTCGTTACAAATTTGATAACCAATGCTATAAAATTTACTTTCAAAGGGGAAATCCGTTTTGGTTTTGAAGTGAGGAAGGAGTATATTGATTTTTATGTAAAAGATACAGGGATGGGGATCTCCGAGGAGAAGATTAAAATGATTTTTGAGCGTTTCGTGAAACTGAATACTTTTGTTCAGGGAACAGGCTTGGGGCTTGCGATTTGTAGGGTGATTGTAGAAAAACTAGGTGGAGAGATTACTGCGGAATCCAAACTGAATGAAGGTTCTACTTTTCGTTTTACGATTCCTTATAAGGCGGGTAAAAAATGTCCGGAATCCGGAAGGGGTACGAAGTGTCCGGAATCAGGGAGTACGGGACTGAGAAAAGTATTGCAAAGAAGAACAGTACTGGTGGCGGAAGATGTGGACAGCAACTTTTTGCTGTTAAAGACATTGTTAGGAAAAAGATGTAATCTGCTATGGGCTAAGGATGGAGAGGATGCGGTGAATCAATTTAAAGAACATCAGCCTGACTTGATTTTGATGGATATCAAGATGCCTCATATGGATGGGCTGGAGGCTACGCGCCTGATTCGTTCTTATTCAAAAGAAGTGCCTATTGTCGCTTTGACTGCCTTTGCTTTTGAGTCCGACAAAGACAGAGCTATAGAAGCCGGATGCGATGATTTTCTGACTAAGCCGGTTTCACAAAATGCCTTGGAAAAAGTGTTGGATAAATATGTTAAGTAGACATTAGCGAGGTATAGTGCGTAAAGACAGCCGACAATATGGACCAGAATAGGGAAGGGAGGATGCAATGCGAAGATTATAGATCTTACCCCCGGAAGATTATAGATCTTGCAGGTGAAAGATTTATATCTTTGGGTTGTAAGGTTACGATGAACCTATAGTAAATAGAAACGGACTTTTATAAAAACAAAAGAGGAACTGCCCTTTCATAGGCAATCCCTCTTTTCTGAATTTGAGAGTATGTTATTTAACTTCGATAACCTTAGCTGCTTTTTCTTTGTCTTCCGGCGTACGCTTCGGCAGCTCGATAGTTAATACACCATCGTTTACTTTTGCATCAATTTTATCTTTATCTACATCATCAGGCAGGATCAATGTCTGTTGAAATTTAGAATAAGAGAATTCGCGACGCAAGTAACGGCTTTCTTTCTTGCCTTCTTTATCACCTTCAGTACTTTCTGTTTTCTTTTCCATAGAGATAACCAAGTCGTTGTCTTCGTTGATATGAATCTTGAAGTCTTCTTTGGTCATTCCCGGAGCGGCGACTTCTACTTTGTAGTCTTTGTCACTTTCAATAACATTGATGGCGGGAGCTGTTGCATTGGCTTTTACCATCCAGTCGTTATCAAAGAAATCATTAAAAATACTTGGTAACCATGTTTGGTTTGATCTTCTTACTGGCATCATAATCTTAATCTCCTATAGGTTTTGGTTAAACATTTTGTTTATTTCTGAATTCCTTCACCTTTCGGTTTTGTCATTCACTATCCATAATGCAAACCGCATACCATTAGTTCGATGATATGCGGTTTATATTGCACTCTTTTAAACCTATAAAGGTTTTCTTAAAGATTAGAACCTTTGCATTAAAAGTTGGTAAGCCTCTTTAAACATTTGATTGTCAAGACTACTGCCAATTTGTAATTTTAGGGGGGACAGATTGACAGTCGTTCTATATCAGCTTGAACCGCATACGGAAGATTCCGTCTTTATAGTCGTAGCTTATAATTTTAAATGTACCTATTTCGGACGTATTTTTCACGTGTTGACCTATACAGAGGCATTCATCGTAATCGCCGACTTTTACAATCCGTACGGTTTCGGAAGCTTTTTCCGGTAAGCGTTTCATGTCAAAACGTCCTATAGCTTCCTCTTGAGAGATAAATTCCATTGTAACGGGCAAATTTCTTCGCAATACTTCGTTTACGGTGTTTTCTATTCTTGTAATATCCGTTTCTTCCGGACATGTTTGCAGCGCAAAATCCAGCTTGCTTTTTTTGCGTTCTATATGGGCGGATATTGCTCGTCCGCATCCGAAAAGATTGACCATTGTTCTGTTTATGACATGCTCTGTGGTATGCATGGGAGGGTACTCCTGTTTATTATGGTCGTAGAGTGATGGTTGTTCCATAGTTATTTTATTTTTGTTCTGATTTTGATGGGATATTAAAATCCGTTCAAAGATAAATTATTCTTTTGTAATGAGGAAGCAGAGAGGAAATGATTGCTTTTGTATTATTATAAAACAACGAATTTTAAAAGATACTTAATGCCAGAGGGGGAGCACATTCGTAAAAATGTATGACGTTCACGAGGCTCTCAACCGATTTTCATGAGGCATGAACGTCATACTGATTTTACTATTTTACATCACAGGGGTTTGAAATAAAAAGACGAATGAGTCGCTGTCTTTTAAATCTTTTACGGCATCCCCTGCATAAATCTTTCCGTTGGTGAGAGGCAGTTTCTTGATTCCGGCTTTGGGACTAAAGTCGATTTTTTTCAAATCCAACCAAAACAGATTAGGAGTCATGACCGATTCAAAATAATATATTTTATTCTTCTGATCGGATACAGAGCGCCAGCGGGTGGAAGATATATGAGGTTTGTCCGGTGTGGTAATTCCGAAGGGGACGGATACATTACGCATCACACTGAGTACACTGGGTACAGCTATTTTAGCGTCCGGAGTCTGAGGGATTGCATGTATATAAAAAGAGGCACGCACAAAGCGGTCGCTGGAACGGTTTGTACCCGGCAGCATTTGCAATCCTCCTATTTCTTTCCAGTAATCATTGATAGCTAACTGATAATCATATCGTGGAGAATTGGTCATCACTTGGAATTCTTTTCCTTCGTGTATGCTTAAATTCCCGTCCAGATATTCCAGAACCGCTGTATTTCCTGTTTCATCTGTAATAGCCAGGTGAAGAGTGGAAGCTGAACCGTTGGGCATGTGGGGAGCATCAATGCGGAATGATTCTTTTTTCAGTTCCTCGACAGCTTCATGTACGGTGGCAAAATTGTCCAGTACATATTGTGTCCATATACTGATTCCCATGACAGGACGTGTATCTCCCTGACGGTCAAAGACGGATTCTGGCAAAAATAACAGACTGGCAACCAATCCTTTTTCATTCATTCCGTCACACGTACCTATATCATATCCTGTTGCAATGACGCTGCCGTATTTTGAAGTCCATTTCACGGCATTTTCTTTATTATATCCTGCACGTTGTATTCCTCTGGGGAAAACATAGATATTACTCATAATATCTTCTTTCCAATCCATTGTACGTCCGGTTACTACCATATTGTCCGGTCCGATATAGACGGCACGCGTGCATGCATCCGCTTTTTGTACGCTCATATAGAACATACCTGCCAATGTTAGTAATGCAATACTTCCTTTTTTTAATTTCATGATTCTATCATTTATAAAGATTGTCTTTGCCATTTAGAACAAACCGGATAAGGAACAGGTTTATAGAAATGCAGTGATTTGTGATACATTTGTTGATAAATGCTAATTCATCGGTTCAATTGGAATATAAATGACATCCGTGTTCCCTTCATAAATTTCTACCTGATTATCCTATTGGAGGGATTTTGTTGAGAACTGATTTAAGATAGATCGAGGTTTGTGGATTAAAAGAAATACTTGTTTTATCATAAAAATAAGGGGGATAAAATAAAAAAGGAGCAACGCCTTGCTCCAACCTTTGTTAACCTTAAATCTAATACTATGAAAAACACATTGCAAAGATACGGACTTTTTGGAAAATAGCAAATAATCAAACTTAAAAAGTATGCTATATAACATTGTTTAATATTTGTATTTCTCGAAAACCTGTTTTTTAAGACTTCTTTTGCGTATCTTTGCAGCCGTTAAAAAATAGCTGACGATAGTAAAAAGAGAAAATATATGGCATTTGAAGCGACAAAGAGAGAGTGGGGCGAGCTTTACGCCTTTTTCCGCTTGTTAGCGGACGGATATGTGTATGCAGGTACGCCTGATGTGAAAAGGAATGAAGTGCAAAAGTTTCCTGTGGCGATGGTACAGCGTGAGGAACATGACGGGACACGCCGTTATATTCTGGAGGATGAGGCGACCGTACGTATTTGTGGGGAAAAGATAGATAAGCAGATACCTCGTGAGGATTTTGCGGCTGTGGCAGAGTTGGTTTTTGCTGCTGTCAAGGAGAGTCGCGAGAATGATGTGATGTCTCCCGACGGTGTGGAAGAATTTTTGGATGAAGTCGCCATTTATGACTTGGAAGCAAAGACGGATGACCGTACTGATTTTTATGTTGCTTTTTACGGTATAGAGGCCCCGTTGGTAGGTTTTTGCGTTCGTTCCCGTTTGGGGACTATGTTCCCGTTGTTGGATGGAGGGCGTGCCGCCAATTTGAAGTTCGAGCAGACAGGTGTTAAATTCGCTACTCCTACCGTAAACAAAATTAATGCTTTTGGTGAAGAAGACGATGTGACAGGGCGTATGTTGATGATAGAACGTTTGGGAGGAATCTTGAAATATAATGATGTGGCCGATAAAGTATTCCGCAGTAATCTTTGCATGATAGATCTTCATTTTCCCCGTATGTTGGGCGAGATGTTGCGTGTCATGCATTTGGATGGCATATCCAAAGTTAGTGACCTGATAGAAGCAATCAAACAAATCAATCCGTTGAAAATAAAGGATGAATTGATTCATAAGCATAGTTATTATGAATATAAGATGAAGCAGTTTCTTATGGCTTTGGCTTTGGGAATGCGTCCTGCCAAGATCTTTAATGGGATAGATTCTGCTATATCCGGTTTTCTGTTTGTAGATGGTAATGGAGAGATACTTTGTTATCAGAAGGCTGACCGTCAGGTCTTTGCCGATTTCCTGTTTGTTAATTCCCGGTTTGAGAAAAGTTCCACTGAAAAAGATAAATACGGATATCTGGAACGTGAGAACGGAGTCTATTATTTTAAACTGAACTTGAAAATTGGTCTGTTGAAGAGATAGGACAATGAAAGAATTTGTATTTTCCTAGAATTAAAATATTTTTTCACTACAGATTACACAGATTGAAATACGATTTATTGATTATTTCAATCTGTATCTGTGTTAATCTGAGTAATCTGTAGTGGGAAACTATAGCTTGAATTTCAGAATTTTTCCATTCATTCCATCTAGTAATACGGGAGTTGTTTTGTCCGGCATAAGAGTGAGCTTCTCTGTGTTTCCGGTCAGCAATTCGGTTGCCTCATATTCTCCATAACGATGGATGCCTAAATAATCAAACGCATGTTGCGGAATATTGACGGCTGAACGTGCCGGTATGGAGTCAAAGTTGACCATAATTAATATCAGTTCATCATCCTGTTTTCGTAAAAAGGCGTATTGCTTATGTTCGTTGAACACCCATCCGGCCAGATTGGCATAGGTTAAGTCAAAGAACACACCTTCCCGTATGGCTTTTTCACTGTTGCATATATTCAGCAGGCGGGTATAGAATTGTTTCAATTGCTTTTCATCCTCATTCAGGAATTTATTGTCAAACTTGCCTCCGTTGCGCCAGCGGCGTATGCTGTCCACACTCCAGTAATCAAAGATAGTAGTTCTTCCGTCACGCCCGCTGAAACCTTCCGTATCCATGCCATGTTCTCCCAATTCCTGCCCGAAGTAAATCATGACTGGGTTGATATTCATGCAAGCCGATACAATCATTGCGGGGATGGCTTTCGAGCCGTTTCCGGCAAAATAATCGGAAGCTATGCGCTGCTCGTCATGATTCTCCAGGAAATTGAGCATTCGTTTTTCGATACCTCCCAAGCTTTGCCAGCGTTGTGGAATAGCAGTTGCCGATTCCCATCCGCAGGTAATGGCGCGTAGCGTATCATACAGACCTACTTTGTCATATAAATAGTCGAATTTACCATTGAACAGATAATTCCTGTATTCTCCCGGATTATAGATCTCGGCGATAAATATCAGTTCCGGATGTTCGGCTTTGATTTGCGGAATCACCCATCCCCAGAATTCTACAGGAACCATTTCTGCCATATCACAGCGGAATCCGTCAATGCCTTTGGCAGACCAGAACAGTAGGATGTCACGCATCTTTACCCATGTGTCCGGAATCGGTTCGAAGTGGCGGCTATGACCGTTCATGTAGTCTATACCATAATTCAGTTTCACAGTTTCATACCAGTCATTGGAGTTGGGCCATGCGTCAAAACGGTCATTACCGGTTGCTTTTGCCGGAAATTCTATGTAAGGTTCTGCTGCGCCACGGTGCAGGTCGATATTACCTTCCAGTTTTGTATCTGGAATATAATAGAAATTATTGTTGGGGCTGAATGCTTTTGTCATATCATCTTTTTCACCCAAATCGGTTACTCCTTCAGGCTTGGCGTCTGAACCATATTGGCGGGCTACATGGTTGGGGACAAAATCAATGATGACTTTCAATCCGGCTTTGTGGCTTCGTTTTACCAGATTCTCGAACTCTTTCATACGGTCCGGGATACTGGTTGCCAAGTCAGGGTCTACATCATAATAATCCTTGATGGCATACGGTGATCCGGCCTTTCCTTTTACTACTGCAGGATGATCGGGTTTGATACCATAGCGGGTATAATTGGTTTGGGTAGCATGTTCAATGATACCTGTATACCAAATATGTGTAGCACCCAGTGTTTTGATCTCGCTTAAAGCCTTTGTCGTGAAATCGGCCATTTTTCCGCAACCGTTTTCCTCCAAAGAACCATTAGGCTTACAACGCAGGCTGTTGTTCCCGAATAAACGGGTGAATACCTGATAGATAATAATTTTTTCTTGTGTATCCATTTTATTCTTTTTTTGTTTATCTCCAAATCGTTCCATTCTCCAGGAGTAATCTGTCCAGGAGTTCCGTTGCCGTATTGTATCCTTTTTCGAATATCTCTTCGGCTCTTTCCAGCTCCCTGTTGCTGTATTCTTCCAGTCCGTATGATTCGATCAGCAAATCTGCAATCCCTTTTTGAGGCAGTGTATTGGCTTGGAAAATAAAATGATAGGCTCTGAGTGCGATGCTTACCACATTCTTGCTATATTCATCTGCTACCAGCGGGTCTACATTGAGTGCTATCACTTTCTCGCATTCTTTGCGGATGGGGCTTACCGGCAGGTTCATCAAGATTCCTCCATCTACATAATATGTATTGTTGATGCGTATGGGGGCAAACAAGATAGGCATACAGCAGGAAGCAGCCAGCCTTTCGGCTATTTTCCCTTTTTTAAAAGAAACGATGCGTCCGTGATCCAAATCGGTGGCGGTAATAATAGTGGGGATTTTTAGTTCTTCTATCATTTTCGACTCCAGGTTGCTGTTTAAGAAATCAATGAAACTGTCCAGTTTCAGCAGACCTTGTTTGTTGATAGAAAAAGTGGTCAGTTCTTTGAATGAATGGTGCTCAAAAAGTTCAACAATATGAAAAGGTTCTTTGCCGTCGGCATAGAAGACGGCGGCAAGAGCACCTGCACTTACTCCGGAAAGTATTTCCGGCTTGATGCCATGTTCATGCAAAGCCTGCATAATCCCCAAATGGGCAAATCCTTTTATAAATCCTCCGCTCAGGCATAACCAATGTTATATTTAAATTCATTCATAGTCTGATCTCGTTTAGATACCGACAAACTTACGAATATTTTTGTGAAATGCCATAAAAAAATACGGATTACTCAGCATATTCCGGTAATCCGTATAAATTTATAATAACTGAAATTTATTTATCAAGCAATACCGTGTGCGTTGACCGATCCATCAATTTTCTTGATCAGTCCTTGCAGTACAGCACCCGGTCCGCATTCAGTAAAGTCATCGGCACCATCGGCAACCATATTCTTCACAGTCTGGGTCCAGCGTACGGAAGCGGTGAGCTGAGCCACCAGATTTGCCTTGATTTCAGCGGGATTTGTGTGAGGTAAAGCGTCCACATTCTGATATACTGGGCATTTCGGAGTATGAATTTCAGTAGCGTTGATAGCAGCTTCCAGTTCCACTTTGGCGGGGTTCATCAGCGGAGAGTGGAAGGCGCCTCCCACTTTCAACGGCAGGGCGCGTTTAGCACCGGCAGCTTTCATTTGCTCGCAAGCCTTGTTGATCCCTTCGATAGAACCTGAGATGACAATTTGTCCCGGGCAGTTATAATTGGCAGCCACTACCACTTCTCCTTCTTTAGAAATCGCTTCACAGATTTCTTCTACTTTTTCGTCAGGCAACGCAATGATGGCAGCCATCGTAGAGGGTTGTGCCTCACAAGCTTTCTGCATAGCCATAGCACGTGCATAAACCAGTTTCAGACCATCTTCGAAAGACAATGCTCCGGCTGCAACCAATGCGGAAAATTCGCCTAGCGAGTGTCCGGCAGTCATTTCAGGTTTGAAATCATCACCCATGCAAAGAGCGGAAATTACCGAGTGCAGAAAAACGGCAGGCTGAGTTACCTTAGTCTGGCGCAAGTCTTCGTCAGTACCTTCAAACATGATGTCTGTGATACGGTATCCTAAAATGTCGTTTGCTTTTTCAAAAAGTTCTTTGGCTAAAGCCGAGTTTTCGTACAGGTCTTTACCCATACCTACAAACTGTGCTCCCTGTCCGGGGAATACAAATGCTTTCATATTTTTCCTATTTTGGTTTAAAAACGTTGCAAAGTTAATTATTTCTTTCGGAACTACGGAATAATAATGAGGCAATTTGCTAATATGCTGCGTTATGTACCGCATGGTAATTAGCGCATAGACAAATTATTTCATTATTTTCATCGGGACAGGTGCGTAAAAGTGATTCATCGGACCGTGTCCTTCGCCTATATGCACGTCTTTCCCGGCGTGGATGCCTTTGGTGACATATGCTTTTGCATGTTCTACGGCCTGCGGCATATCATATCCCAGTGCCAGAAAAGTAGCAATGGCGGAAGAAAGAGTACATCCTGTTCCGTGTGTGTTTTTGCTTTCTATCTTGTCTGAAATAAAGAGATGAGGCTTGTCTTCTCCAACTATTTGTAATACATCGCACATCTTGTCGCCCTCCAAATGTCCTCCTTTCAGTAAAACGGATCCGCAACCGAACTTTAATAATTCCGATGCGGCAGCTTTCATTTCGTCCACATAGCCTATGCGGTGTTCCGTCAATACTTCCGCCTCACTCAGATTGGGTGTAATCAGGCTGGCCAGAGGCATCAGTTCCCGGTCAGTGCACTGATGGCGTCCTCTTCTATCAGCCGGTGTCCGCTGGTCGATACCATGACCGGATCGAACACAACGAAGCGGGGCCGGTATGTACGAAGGCAGGAGGCTATGGTCTTGACTATTTCCACATCATTAATCATACCTATTTTAACAGCATCCGGACGGATATCTTCCATTACGGCTTCTATCTGGCCACGCACATATACCGGTGGTACGGGATGTATGGCACGTACTCCCAAAGTGTTTTGTACGGTGATTGCAGTAATGGCTGTCGCAGCATAACCACCCAAGGCGGAGATTGTCTTCAGGTCAGCCTGTATACCGGCTCCTCCGCTGCAATCGGAGCCTGCTATACTTAATACACAAGGATATTTCTTCATATAAATCTCATTTTGACAAAGTATTTGCAAAGATAACGAATAATCTTGTTTTAAATGTTTGCACAAGTGAAGGGAATCAATTATTTTTGCTAAACATAAAATAAAGTAAAAATAAGGGGAATGAAAAGAATCCTAGTAACGGGAGGCGCAGGATTTATAGGGTCACATCTATGCACTCGTCTGATAGAGGAAGGTAATATTGTTATATGTTTAGACAACTTTTTCACGGGGAGTAAAGAGAATATAAGTTACCTGACCGGGCATCCGCGCTTTGACTGATAGAACACGATATAATTAATCCGTTTTGGACGGATGTGGACGAGATATACAATCTGGCATGTCCCGCCTCTCCTATACATTATCAGCATGATGCTATCAAAACGGCGAAGACGGCTGTCTTCGGCACGTTTAATATGTTGGGACTGGCGAAGCGTAACAAAGCAAAAATACTTCAGGCTTCTACCAGTGAGGTGTATGGTGATCCGTTGTCGCATCCCCAGAGGGAGGGAGATTGGGGGAATGTGAATCCCATAGGCTACCGGTCTTGTTATGATGAAGGAAAACGTTGTGCCGAAACTTTGTGCATGGATTATTACCGTCAACATGGTGTTTTGGTAAAAATAATCCGCATATTCAATACGTATGGCCCTAATATGCTGACCGATGACGGACGTGTAATTTCCAATTTTGTGGTACAGGCATTGCAAGATAAAGATATAACCATTTATGGAGACGGAAAACAGACGCGTAGTTTTCAGTATATAGATGATCTGGTGGAAGGAATGATGCGTATGATGGCTACGGAAGATCATTTCACAGGACCGGTGAATATCGGTAACCCTTGCGAATTTTCCATATTTGAACTGGCTCAGAAGATACTGGAACTGACCCGTTCTCATTCTAACATTATTTTCGAACCTTTACCTCATGATGACCCTCGTCAGCGCAGGCCGGATATTACTCTGGCAAGAGAAAAGCTGGATTGGGAGCCTCACATTCATCTGGAAGAGGGGCTGACGAAAGTGATTGATTATTTTAAAAGTGTTCTGGCTAAATAATATATACCTATGACATCGGATGTAAATGTTGTAATAAGTCATTCTGAGTACACTGTTTTAGTTGTGGATGATGTGGTTTCTAATGTCTTGTTGTTAAAAGTGTTGTTAACAAACGAGAAGTTTAAGGTGATAACTGCCGGTAATGGAAAGGAGGCATTATCTCAGGCGGTCAATGCCCGCCCCGATTTGATTTTGTTGGATGTCATGATGCCCGAGATGAATGGTTTTGAAGTTGCCGAACGATTGAAAGCCGATCCGGAAACACAACATATTCCTATTATATTTCTGACAGCTTTGAATACCACCGCCGATATAGTGAAGGGTTTCAAGGTAGGTGCGAATGATTTTATATCCAAACCTTTTAATAAGGAAGAGCTTGTGATCCGTGTTACTCATCAGATATCCCTGGTTGCCGCCAAACGGATCATCATGGAGCAGACGGAAGAACTGCGTAAGATTATTATGGGGCGCGACAAGTTATATTCTGTTATCGCGCATGACCTGCGTTCACCCATGGGATCCATTAAGATGGTGCTCAATATGTTGATACTCAGTCTTCCGTCCGAACAGATCGGTAAGGAAATGTTTGATATGCTGAGCATGGCCAATCAAAGTACGGAGGATGTTTTCTCTTTGCTGGATAATTTGCTGAAATGGACTAAAAGCCAGATAGGCAAGCTGAATGTCGTTTATCAGGACTTTGATATTGTGGGGAATATTGCTTCGGTTATCGAAATTTTCAATCTGGTAGCCGGTATGAAGAATATAAAGGTGAACTTCCCGGTGCACGGAAAGATTGAGGTACATGCCGATATGGATATGATGAAGACTATCTTGCGTAATCTTCTCAGCAATGCGATCAAGTTCAGCTATAATGATTCCGAAATTCTGGTTAATGCTGGAATAGAGGGTGATAAAGTCATAGTCAGTGTAAAAGATACTGGAAAAGGCATGGGTGAGGAAGATCAAAAGAAATTGTTGAACACGGAAACTCATTTCAGCAAATACGGAACGAATAATGAGGAAGGTTCCGGATTAGGCTTGTTGTTATGTCAGGATTTCGCTGTTAAGAATGGTGGGCATTTATGGTTTGAGTCTGAAGAGGGGAAAGGTTCCACTTTCTTCTTTTCGGTAGCTTTGAAGAAGTGATTTATCAAAGTCCCACCTCCAGATATACCGGGTTATGGTCACTCATATCATAAGGAATCACCTTATATTTTATACCTTCCAATAAGGTGGAATGGAACAAGTAGTCTATCCGTAGTAAATGGTGAAACCCCCGGTAAGTGGCTCCGTACCCTTCTCCTGCGGTTTGAAATCCGTCTTTCAAGCCGCTTTTCAGCGTTTCATAAGTAAAAGTTCCGGAGGGTCATTGAAGTCACCGCATACAATCAAGGGATATTCCGTGGCATTGATTAGCGAACTGATTTGTTCAGCCTGTTCGGCACGTCTGACAGTATTTTCCCGGAAGTTGTCAGAATAGTCCAGATAAATGGCTCTTTCCTGTTCCTCATCTTGTGCTCCCCGAGCCTGTGCTGCTTTGGAACGCATTCTGTCAAAGTTGGTAGTCTGCATGTGCACGTTGATGATGCGTATCGTCATACCTTTTACATCCAGGTCGGCCAGATGGCTCCGTTATTGGTATTCGGAAATTCTATTGTTTGTGACTGTTTGATGGGGTAGCGGCTGTAAATGGCCTGACTCAATCCTTCGGGGATAAACGAGTAAGGGAATGTTTTAGCATATGTATTCTGTAAATCCTGTTCCGTAAAGTCGCCATTACCTCTATATTCCTGAAAACAAAGTACGTCCGTTTCCTCCTTGTTCATCATCTCGGCAAACTCTTTGGCGGAGAATCCCGTGATTTCATTTCCAAATGAGTGGACATTGTAAGTCACTATTTTCAGTCTGTTTTCGTTAGCATACTTGGTAGGGTTATAAATTTGGTACATGGAAGTGATGTATTCGTAGTTTACCATCAGCCCCGTCAATGGAATCCATAACCAATACCGGAGTCTGATGAGCCAGTAAGTAAATAATATCGTATTGACAACCACCAGTATAGGTTTGCTTAAAGCAACGTACGCGGCGAACATATTCTCTACCGGATTTATTTTACCTGAGAAATAAGCGAAGATGGAAAGTCCCAGAATGAAGATTGTGAACAGGATAGATAAAAAATAGGCAAATTTGTATACGGCTAATCTTCCCATAAATTACTTTTGTTTTAGATACTTGTTTATAGTCATTTTCAATAAGTCGGCAGATACCGGTTTGGTTAAAAAATCATTGCATCCGCTTTCTATGGCAGCTATTTTGTCTTTTTCATATGCGTATGCGCTTACAGCGATGACAGGTACGTCGGCAGACATTTCCCGGATGGCTCTGGTGGCGTCCAGACCATTGATGTTAGGCATTTTTATATCCATCAAAATCAAGTCGGGTTTGTATTGTTCATAGAATATGATAGCCTCCATGCCGTCATGAGCATGCACCAGTTTGTATATTTTTCCGATCATAGCCTCTATTAAGTCATAATTGCTTTGATAGTCTTCCGCCACTAGGATGGTCATCTCCTGATGGGAAGTTCTGCTGTTGTCTTTAACGGAAGCTGGTGGAAGTTTTTCCTCCCATTTCATATCTCCGTTTGCTGAAATGTAAGGCAATGTAAAAGTGAATGTGGTTCCGGTTTCCATTTTTGATTGTACAGCTATTTTTCCTCCTAACTTTTCTACAATGATTTTGCTGATGGAAAGACCCAGTCCTGTACCTTGCACCTGGTTGTTGGCCATGATGAAACGGTCGAATATCTTGTCTATCTTGTCATCGGAAATACCGCTTCCGGTATCGGCTATATGAAAAACAATTTCTTTTTCCGTCAATTTATATCCGAAGCTGATAGAACCTTTGGCTGTGAATTTTGTAGCATTACCTATCAGGTTGGAGAAAACCTGGAACAAGCGGTTCCTGTCTGTCGAGATAACCAGTGACGGATCGGACTCTTCGAAAACAAGCTCCACCCCAGGCTGACACCTGAAACTATACGTGTTTTTTACATCTTCACATAAAATATAAAGGGATACAGGCGCATAGTTGAACTCCATCATGCCCGATTCAATCTTCGACAGGTCCAAAATCTCGTTGATAAGTTCCTGCAAGCGCATGTTGTTTTTTTCTACAATATCGTAATACTGCAATCTTTCCTCGGCGTTTTCCGTTTCGGCTATAATGCGTGAGAATCCCAGAATGGCATTCAACGGCGTACGGATTTCATGGCTCATATTGGCAAGGAAGGCAGATTTCAGCTGGTTGGAGCGTTCTGCTTTCCAAACAATTTCGGATGTGTTCTGTATATATCCTTCCAATACGGTCCTTTGCATATATACCTCTTTGTGGTATGTTTTTATTCTCATATTGACGGTCTTTCCGTCAATAAGGAGTCTATAGTTTACGGTATTGGAAGCATCTTTCTCCTTCAGGTTTTCTTCCAGCCATTGACTGAAACGGTCCTTGTCATCAAGGTGCATATAGTTCATGTATTCATCTATGGAAATCTGTTTCTGTTCCTCATCGTTACAGAATATCCGGGTGTATCCCGAGTAAGTGAAGAGCCGTGTGGACGAATCGTATGCCCATAATCCTATTCTTGCGGCTTTTTCTACTTCGCACAAATCTTTTTGCTTTTTTTCCAGTTTCAGCCTGACGACACTCCGGCCTGTGATATCCCTGTATTGAAAAAGAAAATGCTCCTCATCATACTTGCTGATAATACATTTGTAGTATTTCACGTCATCTTCCAATATTAATTTGTAATTCCGTGCGGAAGGTTTGTCTCCTGCCCGTACTTTGATGAATTCCGCATACATCTCCCGTGCCGTTTCTACGGGGAAATAAGAGAATATATTTCTCCCTATAATATCTTGTTCTTTTATAAAGAAGTCCGTCGTATTAGCCTTGAAGTCTAAACAGGTGCCGTCTTTATATACGAAAAACATAGTATCAGCCGTAATTTCCAGAATTTTGTCTGCATACTGCTTATCGTGCAATATATTACTCGGAATTTTCATATTAATAGTATGATTCTCAATATACTGTTTCTCTTAGCGAATTTAGATGCGTGATATTTGTTACTGACAGCAAATATACAAAAAAAATATTGTTTATATCATTTTATATCGTAATTTTGCAAGGTAATCAATGAAAAGAAGAAATGAAAAAGATTTTGGTAGCTGAAGATACGGAAAGTAATTATCTCTTATTATCTATAATTTTAAGAAAGGAGTATGAAGTTCACCGTGCCCATGATGGGCAGGAGGCTATTGAGAAATTTGAGAGTTGCCGGCCCGATATGATTTTGATGGATATAAAGATGCCTGTTATGGACGGTTTGGAAGCTACCAGAAGAATTCGTCTGAAGGGAGGGACACTTCCCATCATAGCTCTTACCGCCAATGCATACGACAGTGACCGTGACAAGGCTTTTGAAGCCGGATGTGACGATTATATGGCCAAGCCGATCATGGCTCCCGCTTTGCGTGAGATGATAAAAAAGTATTTTGGTGAGTAAATATTATGCCCTGCGGGACTTTTCCCATGTTCCGCCGGCATGTCTCTTCAAATAGAAGAAACCTTTTATCACATTGATGTTCATGAACAGGAAATAGTAGGGAATATAAAGGAATTTGTTCTTTACGGACTTGGCAGACAAGAGGCTGCCATAAACTCCCCCGAGGTAGAATGCGGATTGCAGCAGAAGAAAAAGAAAATAAACCGGGAGGCTTTCACTACAGACAACCAGCAGGATATTCAAGGGAAAGAGCAGAAACAAGGCGACCGGGGTTACCGACCATCTCAGCACGCGATGGGAAACATATTGAAAACTGAGGATTCCATAACGTAGCGGATTCAGCAGTTCTTTCAAACGGTAGACAGACTGCAATCCTCCTGCCGCGATACGTACTTTTCTTTTTTCCTCTTCTTTCATATCGGCCGATCCGCTTTCCAAGGCATATGCCGTATCACAATATGCTATCGTATACTGCTTCATGGCGATACGCAGGGACAACATAAAATCATCCAGTAGGGTATCTTCAGGCATTTCCTCATATAACGGGGTGCGGATGGCGAATAATTCTCCGGCAGCACCTATGGCGGAATAGAGCTGATAATCCATTTTTTTCAGCCATGATTCATATTTCCAGTACAATCCTTCTCCTCCGGAAACCGCTCCTTCGGTACTGTACATGTCCACCCGTTTTTCTCCTGCCACACATCCCACCTGCGGATGGTTAAAACATTTTACTATCTCGCGAACGGCCTGCGGATTAATAAATGTATTGGCATCTGTGAATATGACCAAAGGTGTGGTGACAAATCCCATGCCCCGGTTCATAGCGGCTGTTTTTCCTTTTCTTTCGGGGACGAACAATAGGGTGACATCGGGATACGCTTTTAATTTTTCATTGGTTCGGTCATTGCTGCCGTCCGTTACCCATACGATATGCAGTTTCTCTTTGGGATAATCCAGTTCTTGGCAGTTTTTCATCTTTCCGTCCACTACCTGTTCCTCATTATAGGCGGTGATGAACAGGGTGATTTCGGGTAGGTCGGTGTTGTTGCCGTTCCGGCAGGTTTCTTGCTCCGGTTCGTCCGTATCGTAGAAGGAAATAAAACTTTGTTTTATTTTTACCAATATCCACAACAGGATTCCGTATCCCACATAGGTGTAGAATACAATGAACAGGAGAACGAAGAAGAGGATTTCAAGAGTGTTCATGCTAGTATTTCTTTATATATATTCAATATTTCTCTGGCTGTGTTCTCCCATGAGAACTGACGGACTCTTTCTAGTCCATATGCAGTTTGTGACTGATAGAATTCTGCATTTTCTTCTAAATGAAGGAGGGCGGAAGCAATTTCCTCCGGTTCGAACGGATTGACCAGAATACCCTCCGGTCCTGCGATTTCGGGCATGGCGGAAGTGGTTGAGGTGATGACGGGAGTTCCACAGGCCATCGCCTCCAGAATGGGGATGCCGAAACTTTCGCGTAAAGACGTGTATATAAAGACGGATGCTCCACTATAAACAGCGGGTAGTTCTGTGTTTGGAATGTATCCGGGATGATACAGCATTTTTTTTATTTCTTGTAATCCTTCCCGGTTCAGATATTCGTCTATGATCTCTTCTTTCAGGTCGGCGATAAGCAAGGGAAGGGGCTGACTGGATTTTTTTAAATAAATGCCGTATGCCTGCAATACCCTTGCCGTATTCTTCTTGGGATCGGTATTTCCTAAAAAGAACAGGTAAGGATGGTTCTTTATGTATCGGGCAGTGATGGCCTGTGCGTTCCGTATGGGTATGAAATGTTGTGAATAGCCGTTGTATACGGCGACAAGCAGTTGTTTGTCAATGTGCAGGAAATGACTGATGCGGTTGCATTCAAAATGAGAAACGGTAATGATTCTTTTGCATTTGGTAAGGATTTGGGGAACAATGATTTTTCGGTAGAAACGTCCCAGTCTTTGGTACATGGACTGGTTCTTGCCTTGTTTTTTTTCTAGAAAGATAATGTCGTGCAGTGTAAGCACCAGTGGAATGTTTCCATACACAGGGGCAGTGTTGCTTGTGCAGTGCAGCAGGTCGGGTTTGATTTTTTTAAAGCCAACGGTAGTCCTATCTGTTCCCAAAGCGGATAGGATGGCCAATTAACGGTCACGATATGCATGTTGGCGGATTCCTGCAAACAAACATCATCTCCCGGGCTGACCAGTATGAAGTATTCGTTCTGTTGGTCTATCTTTTGCAGTTCCCGGATGGTTTCCAGAGCTACATAGTCCATGCCATGTTTCTCTTTTCTGAAGATGCGCTGGGCTTCTATTGCTATTTTCATCTGTCGTTACTTTATCAAGTTAGAATTTTCGTCCTCGTAATTGTTTTTGCTATAGAAAAGAGCCGTGAAGCTTCTTAAACCTTTTATGGCTCGTTTTTTGAAACTGCTGAACAGGGATCCGTCGGCCGAAATAGTGCCATAGCCGGTAAGGACACGGGCTTTGCGGGCGGTGACGAATCTTAATTTTCCGTATTTTTTCAATGCCAGTGCCAGGGAGCCGTCTTCTCCGCGGAGTATGTCTGTCCGGAATCCTTCTTTCCGGGCTGTTTCCGTGTGGAAGCAAAAGCCATTCCACGTACATTGAGCTCCGGTCTGTTCAGATTTTGTATTTTCAAATAGAGATCACGTAGTGTCTCATAGAAGAAAAGTCCTAAATGATGTTCATTAGGAAGAAAACTCCACAGGGCGTATGCACCTGCCACTTCTTTGTCCTGTAAGACCTTTATCATGGTACTGATGTACTGGGGCGGATAAAGTGTGTCGGCGTCTATGCAGAGATGATACTTCCCCCGGGCATGGTTCAGTCCGCATTGCCGGGCAAAACCGGGACCTTTCCGGTATTCATTGAAGTAGGTGACTCCTAATTCTTTTAGTACCTCTTCGGTGTGGTCGGTAGAATGATTATTGATGACTAGTATTTCTACAGGATAGTTATGTTGGTTTTCACATAAAGACCACAGGCAGCTCAATATCCTCTTTTCTTCATTATGGGCGATGGCGACCACCGAAACCAGCGGAGCATGAGTTGCAAGCTGCCGGACCTTGTCTTTCACTTGGTTGATAACCGCTTGTGGGGCTTGGGTGAAAGGCTTGTCATAGATGGATAAATAGTCAGCGTACCACTTCATGCGTTTTTATATATTCGGACAGTGTGACCGGATTCCGGTGATTACTGAATCGTGATTTGAATTTGTTTTTGAGGATATAGAACAGGGCTTGAATCATCTTCTTCATTTCCGTCAGGGCGGAACGGCGGGGATATAGTTTCTCCACCATTTCCCGGTTCCATTTGTTGAGGAAGAAAGAGGTGTAGTATTCATCTTCGGGATTGACTAGTATCTCCACTTCATCTTTCCACTCATAACGGTTCAAGGTTATATCTCCTTCCGTCAGCCACAGCAGTTTGTAGGGGAGGGATTGGAAAGGCAGATAATTCAGGAATAATTCTCCATAGTCGTTTTCATAGTTTCCCGGCATCTTGTTCTTTTCATAGAAGACCAGTTTGTTGTCTATATCCAATATAACCCATCTATGTGATTTTTTGGGAAACAAGTATTCGCCCAGCAGACTGGGAGTTTCTATGTATCCCCGTCGGGCTACCCTGCATAATTCTTTGACAAAAGCTTCGGGATGTTCCACGTGTTCCAATACCTGATTGCATATTACGTAGTCAAACTCCTTGTCTTTGAAGGGCAGGTTTTCTCCATCGGCATGTACAAAGGTCTGATGAGGGTATATTTTCACGTCACCGCAACGGTGGTAATTGGTGTCAATAAATTTTTCGGCTATCACGTTGGAGCGATACGTCGGATTATGGCCCGGACCTATTTCTAGCACTTTGTCGTTTTTATTTATATGGATGTCTCCTCTGTCGTAGGGGGAATCTGTTTTCATTGTTCTGTTCCGTTTAATAAGTTGTTGAATAGCTGAATCCATTGTTGCATTATTACATCTTCAGCAAAACGTTGTACATTGATACGGGCTTTTTTCCCCATTTCTTTTCTTATTTGTTTGTTTTCAATCAGATAATTTATTTTTTCGGCCAGTTCTTCTGTTTTTCCATTTTCGACCAATAGTCCGTCTTCCCCGTCCCGGATGATATCTTTAGGTCCGCATGGACAGGCGAATGACACGGCAGGTACTCCGCATGTCATTGCTTCCGCTATGACCATTCCGAATCCTTCAAATCTGGAACTTGATACAAAGATAGAACTTTCACGGTATTTACAGAACATATCCGGGGTTGCATTTTCAAGAAAAAGGTTCTTTAATTTCAATTTTCCGGCCAGTACTTGATATGCAGTCTTATCCCCTTTGCCATATATATGTAATTCCCAGTCCGGATGCTGGTCACAGACTTTGCTCCATGCTTCCAGTAACAAATCGAATCCTTTTTGATAAGTATATCTTCCGGCTGCGGTTATCCGTTTATTGTTCAAGTCGCTGAATGTTCCGGATTGAAAGGGTAGAGGGTTGCTGATAACTTTTACATTTTGCAGTTCGGACCAGTTCACTCTGTCTTCTTCACTCAGCACAACGAACTTATCCAACTTTTTTAAATGCCTCACCAGACTTTTCATCCATAATTTGGCAAAAAGTTCCTTGACGAAGTTGCTTTCGTCCTTTTCAAAATTACGATAGTTTTTTCGGTTCACGTGTAGCTCCCCTATCTTTTTACTTCCATCTTTGAGGGAAGTGATAAAGTTTATTTCCCGTCGTAACAAAGAAACTGTGATGTCCGGTTTGAGGTGAGACAAAGCGGCAGAGAGCTTGCGTCGGTATATTCTTTGTTTTTTCAGATAAACCGGCACTTTTTTCCAAAGAGGAAGTTCCCATAATTCTTCAAAGTCTATATTCAGTTGGATGATTTTTACTTTGGGCGATAAAGTATAGCAGGGAGGCTTGCCTTTTCCGTCAGTCAGCAAAATATATATGTCATAATTACCATTCTCCGCCAGATAATTGGCTTTGGTGGTCAGTACCCTTTCCACTCCTCCGGGGATATGGAGAGAGGGGGTACAATAGGCGATTCGGATCATAGGCGGGAGTATTACAGGTTGTTTATTACTTTCATCATTTGTTCTTTCCATGACAGGTTTTTAATGGAATCCCTTATTTTACGAGGAGACAGATCCAGTTCCATATAGAACCGGATAAGCCGGTGGATATCTATGGGACTTTCGTCGGCCGGAACTTTCAGTATATAAGGCATCTTGTCAAAGTCTCCATCTGTTTCTGAATATGCAAAAGGTATTCCCCGTGCTGCATATTCTCTGTTTTTTAATGTTTTGATTTTGTCGATGCCGCTGCGGTGGCGTGCCAGACTGCCGATGGCAAAGTCTGCTTCGTTGAATAATTCGTCTAGTTCCTCGTTCATTTTTTGTCCGTGGAAGATGACATATTTTTCTATATGATATTTGTTGATAAGTTCATAAAATCCGGGAGCGTGTTGTGAATCATGCATTTCGGATTTCCATATACCTCCTGCGATGTGGAAAAATACGGTTGTGTTTGCCGGGTTTTGGTAATATTTGCCCAAACCCTCTATCAGACGGTCGTAACCGTGCCAATAATGTACTTCGGCCACTCCTAGTAGATGAATGACGGAGGTATTTTTAGAAACCGTCTTTTTCAGCGGAATGGAATCAAAGTCAACTCCATTGGATATCTGAATGGTACGTTGGCCGAATATACAGTGATAGTCTGAGAAAGTGACGATGGCGTTCACGTGTTTTGCCAATGTCTTTCGGAATACTTTATCCACTTGTATCCCCAGGCGTGTGACCAGTGGGAAACCGGCGTATTCGCTGTCGTAAGGATAGGTAGGTATTTCCATCGCTATTTTAATTCCGGCTTTCCTCAGTTTGCTGAACAGCCGGATAGTGAACGGATTTGCATTATGGAAAGAGCGTACATAGATTAATTCCACTTGATGTGTTACAGCATAGCGGTATATGCATTGGTAGGAAACTCTTCTTTTCGCCGCAGCCGGTTTGCCTGTTCCGTAGTCTTCTATTATTTCATTGTTTATCATCCTTACCCGGTGGTCGTTGTCTGCTATGCTGTATGTGCATAAACTTACCCGGTGTCCACATGCTTCAAAGCCTTTAACCTGATGCAAGATCTTTTTACTGATGCCGCTGTAAGGGGATAGTCCGTGGAAAAGGAGGTAGATGATATTCATGGTCGGGCAGTTGTTAAGGTGTTGAATAGTTCATCCCACAGTTTCATCACTTCTTCGCGTGAATAACGTTGGATATTCTTTTGGGCCTGCTTTCCCATCCGTATGCGTTTGTCCGTATCCTCTATCAGCCGGCATATCGCGTCAGCCAGTTCGTCCGTGTTTCCGTTCTTCACCAGTATTCCGTCTTCTTCCGGAGTGATAATCTCGGCAGGTCCGTACGGACAGTCGAATGAAATGCAGGGAACACCACATGCCATCGCTTCCAGAAGTGCCATCGGTAATCCTTCAAATCGTGAACTCATGACGTATATGGAACTTTCCAGATATTTTTCTTGAATGTTTTTTGTCGGAGGGCATAGTGAAAAACTGTTTTCTATATGATGCTTTTCAATAAGCTCTTGCAGACTGTTCCTATCCTGGCCTTCTCCGTAAATGCGGATATGCCAGTCGGGATGCTTCCGATTGACTTTGATCCAGGCTTCAATCAGGCGGTCATACCCCTTCTGTTCGCTGTATCTTCCTATGCTGATGATTCTTTTTTCCAGGCAGGAACTCCCTTTTTGGGGTGAGAAAGGTAAGAAGTTTGGTATGACACAAGCCTTCTTCACTTCTTTCCAATTATCCGCATCATGTTGTGTCAGAACAACCAGCGCGTCCAGTTTTTTTACAGCTTCCTCCTGTTTCTTTCTCCAATGCCGTGCGATTTGCTTGTATGGGAATCCCCGTTGTTCCATCAGATGCAGGTTACGAGTGTACGGTTTAGCTATATGGGATTCTCCTATTTTTACGCTTCCATCGTCCAGTTGTGTCAGAAAATCCAATTCTCGGCCAATGTGCTGATGACGATATCCGGCTTCAAGGTTTTCAGCCAATACTCCAGCTTCTTTCTGTACAGGTACATCAGGGTAAAATAATAATATCCTCTTACTAACAGGTTGTGATGATACTGTCTGTCAAAATCAATCGCTATGTCAATGTGCCTGATTCTGGGAGATATCGGGAAAACGGGCGGTCGTTCTTTTTGTGAATCTGTGATAATAAATACATCCTGATGCATTTCGTCAGCCAGATAGTTCGCTTTTTGGATGATGCTTCGGTCTGCGCCTCCCACGGTGCATAGTGCTGTGTATAGATAAACGATGGTCATTTTTCAGTCAGTTTATGAAACAACATTTCCCATTGCGGCATGATGTTTCGGAGTGAGTAGCGTTTTATATTTTGTTTAGCTCTTTTGCCAAAAGCTTTTCTTTCTGCTTCATGTTCTATCAAGTGGCAAAGAGCGTTGGCAAATCCTTGTATGTCTCCGTTTTTGACGAGGAGTCCGTCTTCCTGGTTTCTGATGATTTCCGATGGACCGAAAGGACAGTCGAAAGAAACACAAGGAACACCCAGACTCATGGCTTCGATCAAGACCAGTCCAAAACCTTCGTAATTGGAGCTTAGGGCCAGAATGGAACTGTTCAGGTATTCTTGCGTTATGTTTTGTGTAAAAGGATGAATTGTGATGGAGTGTTCCAGCTTTCTGTCTTTAATCTGCCGGGTTAAGCTATCCTTATAAAATCCTTCACCAAATATATCCAGTATCCAGTCGGGGTGGCGTTTCTGCACGATATTCCATGCGTCAACCAGTCTGTCGAATCCTTTTTGCCAGGTCAGTCTGCCTGCCGCTATTACACGGGGAGCCTCACAGGAGCTGATTGTTTGTATATCAATAGAGGTGGTGTTCGGAATGATATGTATATTCGGATGTTGTCCCCACATGGCGGCATCTCCTTGTGTCAGTGTGACTATAGCATCGCTGTATCGTTTTACATCACGGAAACATTGGTAACTGACGTATCTGTCTTTTATATCTTTAAAAAAACTCTTTTTGCGGTTTGCAGGTATCCGGGTGTATATTTTGGCGCAATGCGATTCAATGATTTTCTTTGCCTTGCAGTCTAATTTACAGATCAAATCCGCTTTGAAACTGGTATTTCCTGATATGATATCGGGATTGATGAGCCTGATCTCTTTTTTTAATTTTTGTTCGAATTTATGGTTCAAAGTCCATCCCACTCTCAATTGTTCGAGAAGCGGATGCTGGTATTGCAAATGAAACTTTGTATCCAGATCGATATGTTCCACTTTGTGGGATAACGGGAAAGAAAGAGGATGATTGCCTTGGGAAGAAGTGATAAGATAGACCTCGTGCCCATAAATTTCGGCCAAGTAATTCATCTTATCCGTTAAAATCCGCTCCATGCCTCCTATACGGGCTATGGAGTCGTATACATATACTATTTTCATTCCCCTGGTTTGTTTTTCCGTAAAAATAGTGTATTCTTTTTATATATCCAATAAGAAGTTGTTGAAATTCCTGTCCATATCCGTTTTTTTATGGAATGTCGGCTGTATTCGGAGTAAAAAGTGGGTTTCAATGGATGAAGATGGGGCTATTTAGTAATTAAAGTCTTTGGAATGTTGTGAGTATCATTTGTTTTTGCGAATATTGCATTTTATAATGATTAGCAGATAATGATGAAAGAGATAACGGTGGTGATGCCGGTTTACAAGGTGGAAAAATACGTATCAGAATGTCTTGATTCCATAATCAACCAAACTTTTGATTGTTTTGAGTGTATCATCATTGATGATTGCTCTCCGGATAACAGTATGCGCCTGATAGAGGAAAAGCTGGCCGGATATAAAGGGAACATCAGTTTTAGGATCGTGAGAAATGAGAGGAATGAAGGAGTCTCTGCGGCAAGGAACAAGGGAATAGAACTATCCCGGGGTGGTTATCTTTTTTTTATAGATTCGGATGATATGCTTTATGAGAATTGTCTGGAGAAATTATGGGAGGAAACGAAAAGATATCCGGGGATTGACTTGGTGCAGGGGGATTCTTATTCAGAAGGGATGGAAAACAAAAACAGTGATTTGCAAAGATATACGGAAGGACGGATACGTATCAACAAGCAGTTTCTGGATTCGAAAATAACATCCACTCCGGTCAACAGATTGATCAGAAAGGAGGTGCTGACAGAGAATGCCATTTATTTCAGGACGGGCATTTTGTTTGAGGACTTTTTGTGGTGCTATTTTCTGTATAAAAAGGTGGAAACGTTTGCTTCCGTCAATTCTTTTACTTATTTCTACAGGCGTTCAAATCCTTTCTCAACCATGAATAAGGCGAAAACGGACTTTGACAAGCCGGCAAAGGATTTTATTTTTATCTTGACTGTTTTTAATGAGCACATGGAACAGGAATTGTATGCTGAAAATATCTGTTTCATTTTGAACAAGTTGATGCCGGTGGTGTATAATGCTGCTGTAATAGGGGTTACAAGGGAAAGTAATGATGCGATAGATAAGTTTAAAAGAAATCTGATAAGGAAGCATTGCAGAGAGTTCCGGCCTATGGAGGTTTTGTACGAATTGAATTTGTTCTATCCTTTTTCTCTGCTTTTGAATTGGGGGATTTACAGACATCACATATTGTATAAATACGCTAATCTGATCAAATTGTATTATAAGATATGGGGAAGGTTGTACCGCTGAATCTTCTTGTGTAATGAATATTATTCCCTTAGGTTGGTAGTCTTCTTGTTACATTGGTTGTCGGTTTCTTTTGTGGCCGGCTCATTCATATGTGACAGGATAGCGGAAAAAGCATAATATAATTCTTTGAATGCTTGCAGGCGGAAGAAAAACAGGTATTCAAAAAAGTATTTGGCGGGGAGCCATTCTTTTGTTTTTGCCGAAGGGATACACCACGGAAGTGGTGACAGGTAATAGTGGATTTTTTCTTGTCGCAACAGTCTGTTGCATTTCATGCTTGCGTTGAACCGTATGATTAAACTCTCGCGGTCTTGTTTGGACATAGCAAGGGACTGGTCGGATTCGGTACAATAATAAATGATTCTTCTGTCTGTGGTTACTTTGGGGGCATATATACCGACAAGGCATGAAAAATACACATCGTTGGCTATTCTTGTTTCATCGAATTGAATGTGGAATGTTGACAGGAAGCTGCGCCTTATCATTTTGCCCCAAGGAACTTGAGATTGGTATCGCAGTTTGTTTTCCGGGTTTACATCATTGAAGAAGTTGGTATAGTAAGTTCCGCGTCGGCTTTCTTGGGACGGATCATCGGACATGACAAAACGTACATTGAAATAGATGACTTTATGGGGGCTGTCCATGTATTCGTTTAAGATAGTAAAACAATTGGCTGTAAAGAAATCATCTGCATCTGCAAAGATAATCCATTTGCCACGGGCGTGGGAGAGTCCTATGTTCCGTGCGTATCCTGCTCCTTTTCCCTCCTTAGTGAACAGGACTTCCGTATTTTTTCTGCCGTTTCCCGGAAAATGAGAAAAATCGACAGATTCGGAATTGCTGTTATCATCAATGATAATGATTTGAATTTCATCCCAAGTGGGAATTGAGCACAGACAGCGTTCCAGAAGACGGGGAGTATTCTTGTGCGGAATAATGATGCTGTAATGATAACTTGTGTTCTTTGTCATTCTTCTTCTTTTTGCAAAGATATTGATTTATATTCAGCATCATGCATTATCTTGTCAATATCTCGATGAGTATGAGAATCTTTCACTGAAAATTCTGGGTGATAATGCCCTCATGCCCTCACTGTGTGCACAACTGGTTGTTTATGAACTATTTGTATAGTGATGGTAAAAATTGTAACTCTCACTTATGCTCTCATGCCCTCACTGTTTTTGAGAACAGAATTTCACATAATCTATTTGTTATCAGTTATATATCCTTTTTTTATAAGTTGTTCCGGTTTAATATGAAGTAGGTCGTTCTCAGGCTTTTTCTTTGCAAAAAGTGCGTCTGAAGGGATCATACCTCTACGGAATATGGCGAATTTCCGGCAGCAGTAAAAAGATCAGGAGGTTTTAAAAAAAGCTCGCCATCTTTTTAAAAAAGAACAAGGTCTTTTTTTTATTTGACCTGTTGTTTTTGGGTGTGCAGGATTTCACATACGTATGTGTCGCTCTATGCGTATGTACGTGCCGCATATACCTGCTTTGTATTATATGATATTCTTTCCTCATTCCGCATTTATTTTCGTTTCTTTATCGTATCTTTGCGAAGAAAGAGTGTAATCTAAATTCCATGAGAATATTATTTTATTGTGATACTGTCTTCAGTTTCGGCGGAGTACAGCGTGTGTTGGCTGAAATAGCCAAGGCTTTGTCCGGAAAACATGAAGTCACGATACTGACCACGGATACTTGTACGGACTTGTCGATGTACGGATATGCCGAAAGTACCGTGCAGTTTGATTCTTTCTCTTATTCCGCCTCCTCTTTCATCGAGCGTTTGTTATGTAAAAGCTATAGTTTTTTATATAAACATGGGTTGCCTCATACCCGGCTGACTTCGAAATGGTATGCTGCCAGTTTTTTCCCTTCTTCTTATAAACGGACATTGGCAAGGAAAATAAATGCCCGGCAATGTGATGTAGTCATCGGGGTACATGCTTTTATGGCTCTGCACCTCTCTGCTGTAAAGAACCGGATTCAAACAAAGACTGTTGGGTGGCTGCATAATTCTTATGGAGCATTCTTTGAGAAAGAAACTCCCTATTTGCCGGGATTGGATTATTTTTTTCAAGTCCAGATGAGGAAATTGGACGAGAGGGTGGTTTTAAGTCATGCAGATGCCGGTTGTTTCTTTCGGAAAATGAACCTGTGCTGCGAGGTGATATACAATCCTCTGACTGTACTGCCTAAAGGTCGGGGAAAGAAGGAATATAGAAGGATTTTGGCGGTCGGTCGTTTTTCATTCGGACATAAAGGATTTGATATTTTAATAAAAGCTTTTTCTGTTTTTGTGAAAACTCATCCGGACTGGACACTGGAAATTGTGGGGGAGGGTCCTGAGGAAGCGCTTTACCGTTCATTGATCAATGAATATGAACTGGAAAAGAACATGGCGCTGCATCCTTTTACGAAAGAGGTGCAGGAATATTATGCACATTCCAGTATGTATGTGCTGAGTTCCGTTGGGAGGGATTCGGCCTGGTGATGATAGAGGCTATGGCGCACGGGTTACCTGTTATCGCATCTGATTTACCGATAACGCGCGAGTTGTTGAAAGACAAAGATATGGCCGTTCTTTTTGAGACAGGGAATATAGCTCAGCTGGCCGGTTGTATGTCGTATATGGCTGATCGGACGGATTGGGAATGGATGGAAAATAAGGCGGTGGAATATGCTGATACATTTCATATAGAGAAGGTCTGTGACAGTTGGAATAATTTACTAAAAAAAGTAGTGTATGGTACAAGATGAACAAGAAAAATGGGATATTGTGATCAAGCCTCGGTCCGGTTTGTTCCGGTTGGATCTGGAGGAGGTATGGTGGTATAGGGATTTGCTGGTAATGTATATCAGACGGGATATCGTCACTTTTTATAAACAGACTGTTTTAGGACCGTTGTGGTTTGTTATCCAGCCACTGCTTACTACCGTCATGTTCATGTTTGTTTTTGGCGGTATTGCCGGTATTCCTACCGACGGGCTTCCTCAACCGCTCTTTTATATGGCGGGCTTACTCTGCTGGAATTATTTCTCGGAATGTTTAAGCCGCTGTTCGGATACGTTCAACGCCAATCAGAATGTATTTGGAAAAGTATATTTCCCTCGTCTGGTGGTACCCTTGTCCATCGTTATATCTTGTATGATAAAGATGGGCATTCAGTTTGGACTGTTTGTTTTAATTTATATTTATTATTTGTGCAACGGATATTCGTTGATGGTCAACGGATATGCTTGGTTGGCTCCCTTGCTGCTGCTCATGTTGGCAGGTCTTGGTTTGGGGTTCGGATTATTGATATCCTCCTTGACGACCAAATACCGCGACTTGCGTTTCTTGATTACTTTCGGGGTGCAGTTGTGGATGTATGCCACTCCGGTTATTTACCCTTTGTCCGTGATGAGGCAAAGCCATGAGCAGTATATGTGGATCATTGTGGCAAATCCGCTGACTTCCATTATCGAAACATTTAAATTCGGATTTTTGGGAGTGGGGACTTTCAGTTGGTTTCACTTAGGCTACACGTTGGTGTTTACAGTGGTGATAATGCTTTGGGGGATGGTGACTTTTAATAGAGTGCAACGTAGTTTCATGGATGTGATTTAAAAGGAGGGACAGAATGGGAAAAATAGCGATAGAGTTTCAGAATATCAGCAAGCAATATGCATTGGGAAGTATCGGAGCCGGAACGCTGAGCCGTGATTTGAATCGTTGGTGGGCGCGGATTCGTGGGAAGGAGGACCCGTATCTCAGAATCGGGGAAGAGAATGACCGTTCCAAGCAAGCGATGGGGGATTTTGTATGGGCGTTGAAAGATATTAATTTCCATGTGGAGGAAGGGGAAGTGCTGGGTATTATAGGTAAGAACGGTGCGGGAAAGTCCACTTTGTTGAAAATCCTTTCGCGGGTGACTTCTCCTACTGCCGGTTGTATCCGTGCACGGGGGCGTATTGCCTCTTTGCTGGAAGTGGGTACAGGCTTTCATCCCGAAATGACAGGACGGGAGAATATTTATATGAATGGTTCCATCATGGGGATGACCAAGGCGGAGATTACCCGTAAGTTGGATGAGATTGTGGCTTTCGCCGTTGTGGAGAAATATATCGATACTCCAGTGAAACGTTATTCTTCGGGTATGACCGTGCGGTTGGGTTTTGCTATCGCTGCCCATCTGGAGCCGGAAATTCTGGTAGTGGACGAGGTGTTGGCAGTGGGAGATGCGGAATTCCAAAAGAAGGCCATTGGCAAGATGCAGGACGTGGCGAAAGGAGAGGGACGGACAGTTTTGTTTGTCAGTCATAACATGGCGGCGGTAAGAAGTTTGTGTACAAAAGGAATATGCTTGGAAAATGGTACCGTAGTTTATCAGGGGACGGTTCATTCTGCCATCGATTATTACTTGAAAGAGAAAGGGACGGTCCGGAAAAGTAAAATTATAGATTATGTGGGTTGGACGAAAAATACGCTTCATATAGATTGCATTGAGATAAACGGAACGGAATGTGCCTCTTCCACTATTCATGGAGGTCAGAATTTTCTGACTGTGAAAATACAGGGATATTCTGAAGAGGATATGATGTATGATGTAATGCTGGTTTTGAAGAGCAGGACGGAAGTGCCTTATGCTACTTATGCTCCGGGACATTATTACGGAAGTATCAGTCATTTACCTAAAGGGGATTTTTGCATCGAGAGGCGTATAGGGCTTCCGTCTGTGCTGAGTAAAGGTGTCCTGCAGGCAGATTTGTTTATACATCATCCTATGGTGGAATATTATTTGAAAGCAGTTCGTTGCTGTTTGCTGGAATGTGAGGGATTTCAAAGTGGATTCGGACATGCGCTGACACAAACGTCCAACGGCTTTATCGGATTGGAGGATATAAAAGTTTGATCATTATGTTCTACTATGGAGATGAAGAAAAAAAGAATTGTATATAGTTTGACTGGAAGAGGGTTGTTCTCAGAGTTGTCTAATCTTGCATTGGCATTGGTCTATGCGGACTATAATCAGGAAGAGCTGACTGTCAATACAAGAAACTGGAATGCAAGGGTGGAGAAAGGCTGGAGTGATTATTTCGAGTCGGTCTTGCCAGACTGTAACGGAATGATGTGCTCGCAATATATTGTTTATAAGAAGGGGAAGCCTTGGTGGGGAAATATCTATTATAATCCGTCCGCTTTTTTCCGGTATTATATTTTCTATATAATGAATAGGATATATCTGTTATTTCATCCGGAAACGGAACTAGGGAATGAGGTATTTCTAAAAATGAGATCGGAGGAGTTTCTGGAGAAGCTGGAAGATATCAGAAATGATTATGGCTCTGCCTTGCGGAAAATATTAAAATTTAATGAAAAGACAACCGGTTATATAGAAGAAAGGAAAAGTGAGATGAATTTGCCGGTAGATTACATAGCGGTACATATAAGGCGGGGAGATAAGATAGTTTCCCGTGAGATGAAGGAACTCGGTTTGTCTCTTTATATTGATGCTGTTAAAGGGAAGAAGCATATCAGCCGTAATGTGTTTATAGCTACGGATGATAGTTCTGTGAAGGATGAGTTGAAATCCATACTAGTTGCCGAAGGATTTAATGTTTACTGTAACACAGCTGTGACACAAACAGGATTTGATGAGTCTTTGTTTAATACAAAGGATAAAAAAAGTAGATATATAGATACGTTGAATATGCTGTTGGATATGGATATTCTGATCCATTCTTCATTTTTTATCGGTACTTATACTTCGAATGTCAGCCGGATTGTGCCTCTGTATGTCGGATTCGGAAAATCGCTCAGTCTGGATGACGAATGGAAACTTTAGATTGTAAAAAGCGAAATATTATGTCACAAAGAAAATTTTCGATTATAACTATTAATTATAATAATAAAGAAGGGTTGAGGAAAACCATAGAAAGTGTGGTCGGCCAGTCTTTTAGGGATTTTGAGTATATTATTATTGACGGAGGGTCCACGGATGGAAGCATTGAAGTGATAAAAGAGTATGCCGGTAAAGTGGACTATTGGGTATCGGAGCCGGACAAGGGTATTTATCATGCCATGAATAAAGGAGTTTTACAGGCGCATGGAGAGTATTTGAACTTTATGAATTCCGGTGATGAATTTTATAACAATGGTGTGTTGCAGGAGGTGGCACCTTCATTGGACAGCGATATTGTTGTTGGAAAAATAGTGCATGGCACAGAGGTGTGGGGCTTTCATAAGGAGGATATAACGCTGATGGATTTGATTCGGGGAACTGTATTGCATCAGGCTTCGTTCTTTCGTAAAGAACTTTTTGATGAAAACAGGTATGACGAGAATTATAAGATTGTATCCGATTGGAAATTTTATATTCAGACCTTGATATTCAACAATGTGACGTTCCGCAATATTCGTTCCATCGTTTGTAGGTTTGTGCCTGGAGGGGTCAGTGAAACGAGTGCCGGGACAAGAGATCTGGAAAGAAGGCGGGTGTATAAGGAATTGTTTCCGGATAGAATGATAAAGGATTATATAAGACTGGAAAAGGTGGAATCCCCTTTATTGGAACTGATTCCCGAACTGAATAAAACTGCTGGCCTTCATCAGATGGCATACAAATTGGTCTGTGCCTTGTTGTGGGTGCATGGAAAGATAAAACGGGTGCGTGTTAAGTAAGCAGTAAATTGTTTTTTTCACTTGAGCCATGCCCGCAGGATAAGTCTGATGCCATATAGCGCATACTTTATTTTTAGAGAAAGTGGAAGATGTATATAATTGTTTTTTCTGATTCTTAGCATTCTGTCCCATAATTCATTGAAGGGGATTTCCCGTGAGTGTTGGGTATAGAACAAGAACGAACTTTTTATGTAATCGGCCGACAAAGCACGTAGAATATAGGTGGGGAATGTGGCCGAAAGTGAAGTCATCAGGTCGAATGCATCCATGAAAGTGCACAGTTTGGGGGTGTAGTTTTTTTGCGACAGGTTCATGGCGCTTGATTTTCTTGTGACATAGTGATAATAGGGGGAAGTGGTGTATGCGGCTGATTGGCAGTGGCTCAGGTATTGAAAAATAAAGAGTCTGTCTTCATTATAATAAATATGTTCATTGAATTTTAGGTGATGTTTGTCAATGATTTCTTTATGATATAATTTATCCCATAAGTTTCCTTTGTATTTGTAATGCCTGTCGTTAAACAGGGAGTGAATGGCCTCCCACTGGGTTAATTTGCCGGATTTCACTTCGTTGATGTGGTAAATCGGACGACCATCTTCATTTTCAATGATATATCCGCAAGTAGCCAGACCGGCTTCGTTTGTCCGGATAAGTTGATAAAGAGTGGCTATCATATCCGTTTCTATCCAGTCGTCGCTATCCATGAAAGCTATATATTCTCCTTTTGCGGTTTCCAGTCCTTGGTTTCGTGCATGGCTGACTCCTTGGTTCAGAGTGTGTATTACCTGTATTCGTTGGTCCTTGCAGGCGTATTCGTCACATATTTTCCCGCTTCCGTCCGTACTTCCGTCATTAACCAGCAGTACCTCAATGTCTGTCAGTGTCTGGTTTAAGACGCTGCTGATACACAAAGGCAGGAATTTTTCTGTATTGTATATAGGGATGATGACAGAAACCAACGGCATAACTTATAATTCTGTGAGTTTATAAATAAGATCATTCTTTAGCTGGCGAAGCGTATAAAGCAGGTTGCTCGGATTTTGAAACGTTTCTTCCAAGGGCATGATGACGGGAACATACTTTATCTTTAACCGGTGCCTTATGCAATAGACATTGATCAATCTTTCTGATAAATAGCCGAACAGACGTGCCTGATCCGGATAGGCGGACAGTTTTACCCGTTTTTCTAATTCAAACAATACGCGGAATAGCCACTGGGAGTATTCGTTAAAATGTTTCCGTCTGGTGATGAACATATTATATCCGGAATAGGCATTGCAGTGATACATGAATGTATGAAAAGCTTCAGCATATTCGGGTGTGAGGTGTTGAATGACTTCTTTCAGTAAATTGAGGTCATTGACTAGATGGGAAATGGCGTATTGTGTAGCGACGTTATAGGGATAATGACGCTTGGGAGAGAGGATGATGTCATAATCATTTAATAAAGTTTCTAAATCAGGAAATTGATAAGTTTCTTTTAGAAATGAATCTATGTTAATGAAACTCCTGTCTGGTGAAAAAGCTGGAAAAGGGCGATGAAAATCAAAGAAGCGCCTGTAATGATTGAGCCCTATAATGTCACACTTTAGATTTTTCCAAGCCCAATAATGGGCGGTTAGTTCACAAAAGTGAGGATTCCTGTCGGATATATTATCTCCTGTGTTATCTAGTACAGGGAAGAATCGGGCACTGGTTAGGGAGGCCCCCACCTGTATAGGGCAGAAGTACTCATGCTGCGGTAGCCGGCTGTCCTTATGGGCACATACTAATATTTTTATATTTTCTCCCATGTTTGTGATTGAGGGTTATAGCGTTTGATAATGCGTGCGGGATTTCCTACCGTGACACAATAGTCGGGTATGTTTTGGGTAACTACACACCCGGCACCGATAAAACAATGTTTGCCGATGGTGATTCCGGGCAGTACAATCACGTTGGCTCCTATGATGGTATGTTCTCCGATGTGGATAGGGGAAGTGGTGATACCTTGTTCGATGATGCCTTGAGTGATATTCTGATAATTGTGATCTAATCCTATCAGGGCTACGTTTTGTGAAATATTGACCCCGTTGTCTATCCGGATGGGACCGATGACCGTATTGCTGAGTCCTATCCGGCAATAGTCGCCGATTACGATGTCGCCTACGGCATTGTTCAAGCAGGAGAAATCTTCCACTACCGAATATTTTCCCATCTGGAACAGATGGAACGGTGGAAGGTCTTTCCGTACACTGGATAAATGACTGAGCCCTGGCCTTTTTTTATGTAGAAAGGTTGCCATACGCGTATCCACCAATAGGGGCGTGTCTTTACCGGATGCATGATGAAACCGTGTATCCGTTTTTTCCATTGCGGGTGTTGTTGTAAGTACTCCTTTATATTCATAATTCTATCCATGCTGTGTATGGTTGAACTTCTGTGCCATTCCTTTCAAGTGAAACAAGTTGAGAAGCATAATGATTACAAAATAAGGTGTCTGCCTGAGGATTCTGCTCATGTATTTATATCTCATATTGGACGGAATGGCCAGGTATAACGCACCATTCAGCAAGATAAGCAAAATCCACCACTTTATGGAAGAAGTTGGAGAGAAAATGCAGAGAACACATGAAAAGAATCCGATGAGCGCCAACAGAATGCTGCGGGGAGCGATAAAGGCTTGGAGGGTTTTCAGCAGATAATCTCCGTTTCCGTTCAGTAAGGCTGTGGGGAGGTTACGTCCCATTTTTAATGCAAGGAAAAGCTGGGTGGCTATCCAGCGGCGGCGCTGGTTACGCAAGGCATCCGGTTGCCGGACTTTTTCGTCCAATGTTTCTAGGGTGTCTATATATTCAATGTGAATGCCTTGACGGAGCAGGAGTTCTTCCAGTTCTTTGTCTTCGCCCGTACTATGGGTATGGATGATGTTCCGGACAAACCATCGGAAATCGAAAGCCATTCCGGAGCCGGTAAGGCAGATGAAAATCCCAGCCGGATGTGTCCCTTGCGGAAGATGGAATTGTTCATCTCTTCGATGGCGGCATCCAATAGGGCTATGTCTGTATTCATATTTTTGGCTTTGCGGTGTGTCTGTATGGCTTTTATACCCTGTGAAACTGCCTTATTCAGTTCTTGAAGATAACAGGGTGAGATCAGATTATCGGCATCCAGTATGAGGACATAATCGTATGGCTGGTCTGTGATGGTCTCTGCTGCAATGCGCAGGGCTTTTGCCTTGGAACTTTCCTTTTCATGCAGTTCTATCAAGCTGATGCGTTCTTTGCGCAGTGAGGCATTGGTTTCGGGACGCATGTGGTCGGATATGACTATCAGGTCGTAAAGCTCTGCCGGATAAGTTTGGCGCAGAACGGAAGTGACGCAGGCGTGAATGACCGCATCCTCTTTATAGGCGGGAACAAGGATGATAAAACGTTGCCGGACAGTAGTCGCGGGATATTTCTTTTGTTTGAAGAAATGAGAGGCGGCAGAAAACAGGACTATATACCCCACACTGACGGAAAGGTAGATATATAGCGTATATTCCATGATATGTATAATTTCCGATAGCATGGGGCTTTTATTTTTTCTTTCTTAAAAGCATATTGAATATCATGCCTGCCGCCAGAAAGGGGATAGCTTTCATGGCTTTGTTGAATTTGCTGTCCACCAAGTAGTTTGGAGTGGCTATTGCCATAGTCAATAAGAAAGTGAGTAATAATCCCCACCATTTTAGGCAGGCGCTCCAGTGGAAGTATACGGACAGGAAACTGAACAGGATGAGGATACCTAGCAGGATGGTGCGAGGGAAAATGAACCATTGCAAAATACGGTCGGCATAATCAAATTTTCCACTTAAAATGGCGCCGGGCAGATTACCGATATTGGTGAACAGGGAATAATATTGGGTTTTAATCCAAGTACCATGTTGGGTATAGAATTTTTTCTTTCCACTATTCTTCAAGGCATATACATGGGTATTATTTAAATATTCCACATATATCCGTTCGCGGAGCAGCAGGGATTCGATGACTTTTTCATCGTCATCGTCTTTTAAATGACGGATGTTTTCTTTGAACCAAGTGAAGTCTATTGCGGTTCCGGAGCCGTTCAGCGAAGCTGAAAGTCCCAAATTGACATGTCCCGCACGAAGAATGGAATTATTGATCTCGTCGGTGATGGCATTCAATATGCTGACATTATTGGGTCTTTCTTGATAGATGCGATGGGTTTGGATGGCATTGGAGCCGCTGGCATACGTATTGTTGACAACTTCAAGAAAATTGGTGTCCACTACATTGTCCGCATTCATGATTAAAACGATATCGTATTGTCCTTCTTGTAATTGTGACATAGCTGCTTTGACAGATTTCATTTTTGAACTTTTCTTGAACCTGGCTTGCAACAGGGTGATGGGATATTGTGCCAGCTGTCTGTTTGTTTCCGGCTTCAGGTGGTCTGAAATGACGATAATGTCATAGCAGTCTATAGGATATTCTTGTTGTAGAATGATTTGACGGTATAGGGTATGTAGTCATCGTCCTGATAGGCCGGTATCAGAATGGCGAAACGGTGTTTTACTCTTGATTCGGAATATTTGTCGGTGCGGTTGCCTGTTGCCGCTATGGCGTATACCAGCAGGTAAAAAACAGTAAAGGCGCATATCGCGAAAAGTAATAGTTCTATGTATGCTAGAAATATCATGGCTGTTTGTCTTTGTTTCTAAGTTTGAAAAATGCTTTTGTTCCCTCCCAATGTGCTTTGGCTATGGCTTTCTTTCCTTTCCCCAAGGCGGTCAGTATGTTTTTGGGACATACAATCATTGTCTGGTATAAGATGGAAACCGGAAGTTTCCAGTCAAAGAGATTGCGGTAGGCATATAGTAATCTGTTTCTGCTCAGGTAATAGTATTTCAACGGACTTTCTTTTCCGGTGGAGTTGCTGTCCTTGTGCCATATTTCGCAAGCGGGATCGTACCATAGTTCGTAGCCTTCCCTATTGATATAGGTGCACCAGTCCAGTTCTCATAATATAGAAAATATTCTTCGGGCATCAGGCTAAGCTTGTCTATTATTGTTTTTTTCAGTAACATGGCGGCACCATGCAGATAAGGCGTTTTTTGGGCGGGGTAGTGGCCTTTATTTATTTTCCCTTTGCCTATGGCTCTGTTTCTTAAGGTAATGGGCGAAAGTTGGGTGTATCCTGCAAATTGTATGGCGTGCGGTTCTGCATAATCCCGGATTAACGGGGAGACACCTGCTATCTTGTCGGAGGACAGAAGGCGTTTTATCAACAAGGGTATGGCATCTTTGACCATACAAACATCATTGTTCAGCAAGAACAGGTATTTTCCTTTTGCAAGGTTTATACCCAGATTGTTACCTCCGGCGAATCCTAAGTTCTGCTCACTGCGTACGGCTTGGATAAAAGGATATGTTTTTTGTAGCAAGGCGGCTTCATTGGCAGTGGAACCATTGTCAATGACTATCATTTCATAACTGACAGAGAATATAGTGGCTGTCCACGAGTCGATAAATTCGCAGGTGTCGTGAAAACCGTTATAGTTCACGGTGATGACGGATAGGTCAGGCTGTCGGTAGTCCATGTATTTCTGAGTATTGTTTATCTAAATAAGGTCCTAAAAAAACAAAGGTGAAACAGGAATAAATCAAGATTCCGTTAGGAAACTGGAAATAAACCATATTGGCGTAAGAAGCTACCAGTATGCCTGCACAACCGCATAACATACCTGTCAGCGGTCCTCGGATTTCCGGATTTCGGATTTTGAATAAAAGAATGTAGGAGCCCGATAGAAATAGAATGGCATGCATACCCAAAAACACACACAGCCCCACTATTCCCATCTGTTTCCATACATCTACCAGACTGGAGTCTGAAGGACAGATGGAAACGAAATAATATTTGTTATGGGGAGGAACTACCCCGTCTATGGCTCCCATGCCTATGCCGAAGGGCATTTCATCCATGTAGGCATTCAGTGCTTTCTGGTTCTCGAAACGCGCCATCATCGATTGGTCCTCTGTGTCGAAAGCGGAACGCATACGGCGGATCAATTTATTGCTCTCTCCGATCTTGGTATATTTCAGCATTCCTACTCCTCCAACAAGCAGGATAAAGGAATGATGCCTATTTTCCAACTTTTAGACAGGAACAGAAAGAGCCCCAGCCCTGCAATGGTACTGCTATGGCCGATCGGTTCCCGATATTAACAGACCATAAAATCCTGCCATACCCACTATTAAATAGAAGAGTCTGAGAAATAGGTTCTTTGTATAGAAAAAAGTAAGCGTGAAAACAGTGCAGGATAATCCCATGCTGGCACCGAAAAGACCCGCGTCAGTGAAAAATGAGAAATAGCGGATACCGGAATGGATAAAATGGGTACGTGCTCCGTAGGCCCACAACCAGCTTAGCTCGGTACTGTCAAAACCTTTGTTCTTTTGCCAATATCCTTTTGCGGCAGCCAGTAGGGTCATGATACCCCATAGTATTAAAAAGTAATGGATAAAAGTGTAGCGATTGCAGTGTATGGATAGAATAATACAGGTCAGAATAGGGTATAAGGCCCAGGGTCTTAAAATACGAAGCCATGCTTCCATGTAAAATTCACCGGTTATACCATTACCTATGTTGATGATACAATATAGCAGCCAGACCAATGTGATGCAGGTATAGACGTCAGTATTCTTCTGAAATGATGATTGCTTTGCAACTGTTTCAGAAGAATAAGGCCAACATGATGCCGTAGAGCAAGTCAAAGATATTGGTAATGGCAATAGGGATGGAATGATATCTGTTAATTCCCATTATCAGGTAATTCAGCATAAAGGTGATGGCCAGCAGAATGGCGGGTTTGTTTATGCATATAAAAATAAAAAGCGTGGCAAAAGGTATGAACCCTATTGCAACTCCTATGGCAGGTTTCATGTTGAGGGCTGTCCATAGGCATAAGCACAGCCCGATAATAAAGCTGGCTAGAATTTGACCTGTATGGGTTATATTTATTTCTTTTGCTATCATTATCTATTTTCCTTTGTATTCAATGGCGGTCAGTCCGAGTTGAAACAGCCTGTATTCCATATTCTTAAAGTTCGTGTAAGGAGGTAATTGTCCTGTAAAATCTTCCACTGTATTTCTGTCTGCTTGTGTCAGATAGAAAAGGAGGGGTACTTCTTTTTGTTTAACTTGTAACAAATGTTCATACAGTGCCTGATCCGTATTTTTCCAAGTACGGTTGGCACGGACAACCAGCAGATTGATGGATGCTTCATTTAACAAAGCCGGAGGCAGAGGATTGCTTTTCAGGACCGGGTGTTCGATTAGAAGAATTTCATCCTTTTCCAGATCGGGACATAGTTCTTTCAAATTGTTTGCCTGTACATACTGGCTATCTTCGCTTAGAAAATCTTCATCGTATGTAATGCGGCGGACGTTTAAGCCGATGTTGCTCCAATATTCCTCTATCAGGCGGGCGACATGGGTCTTTCCGTCTTTCTCTTCTGTACTTAACAAATTGATAACTCGCTGTTCCTGTGTATTTAGATGAGGCAATAAAGCGGTGCTGAGTTGCTTGACGGCCATTTCGTTTATGGCTTTATTATAACGTCTGTATCTTAACTTGCTTTCTTTAGGATATGCGCCGATAACTGTTCCTCCGGTGATTCGTTCTGTACGTATTTTGTCTCTGAGGGTACGGTCCAGTATTTCGATAATCAGAAAATAACCAATGATGAAAAGTAAAGTACCCAGTATGGATGCAAGTATAATCATGCGTGCATTGGTGGGGGAGGAGGTCAATGGAAACAGGGGCGGGTTCATGATTTTTAATGAAGCCGAAGTCATTTCCAGATTCTTTTGTCGCAAGATGGCTGCATTTAAGGCCCCCATGGTAGACATATAGTTGCTTTCCACAAAGCCGATATGCCTTTCTTTCCGGCCCAGGGTGGCGCCGATGGGGGAGAAATAAAGGAAATCTTCATTTAAATTCTCTCTCATTATATCTCGTGCTTCCATTTGGGCTTTAGTCTTTTCGGCAAGGACTATTTGGTCAAGCCACTGGCTGATGAGTGTTTCATAAGATACATTGTTTGTACTTGCAGCTTCAGCACTTAGTTTCAGGGCGAGATTGTTGATGTTTTGTTCGGCGTTACTTAACATGTTTTTTTGTTCCTCCAGTTTCTTCCGGTTCTTTTCGTCCGGAGTGATTTCCATGGTTGAGATCTGAGTGTTCAATTGGGACATTTGATGAAGTTTGTCCATAAACTCATTGTTGGTACGGATCAATTTGGCCACATCACCTAATTTATATTCATAGAAATCGATCAACGCCTTACTGGTAGAGTAATTGACAAGTAAATCATTGTCCATCATCCGGTAAGCAGCGTCCATGCTTGCCACTTGTTTGGTTTGTTCTCCGTAGTTGATGATGCGGTTTTCTATATTGTACTCGATTAAAGAATCCTCGGCGGCAGTCAGCATTTTGCCTAATCTGGCCAGTTCTTCTTGAAAGAACTTGATAACATTGTCTGTTTCTCCATAGCGTAGTTCATGGTATTGTTTGACAAATTCTTCATTCAGTATCTCAAGTGTGTTATAAGCTATTCCCGGATCGTTGGCACTATAAGCAATCTCGATCATATCGCTGTTTCCCAACCTGGCTACTTTTATATGTTGTGAGAGTAGAGGTACGCTGAAATAAGGGTGGGTATAATTGAGTAGTTGGTAGATAAAATTATTGATGGACGGGCGTTCAAAAGCTACCAGATTATGATAGGTTTTCTCTTCGTTTTGCTTGTCTATCAATGCCTGTAACTCTCGTGGAATACCGGAAACTAGCTGCTGGTAATGTATGGCTGAAATATAACTGGTGTTTCTTTCGGCATCTCCATAAACCAAACAGCGGGCAAGCAGTTTCAGAGATACTATTTTCAGTGTGCGTTCCGTCGTAATGATATTCATTAAATTACTCATGTGCACAGTGGCATTTCTGGTATCGGTGGCATCTACGTTGTATCCGGAGATGATTCCTGTAAAGATGGTGGTTTTCACATCATACGTTTTTTCCAGACTTCTGGTAAGGAACCACGCTATGATACCGGCTATACATGGAAATATAACCATCCACCAACGGATACGATAGATAAACTTGACTATATATTTAAATAATTCCATGTTTCTTATTCCTTTTTGTCTTTTTTCTTACTTTGCCTCTTGTTTTCTTCCTGTTCCTGTATCGTTGTTTCTTGAACGTCCTTTTCTCCTTGTATGGTCAAGATGGGGGTGTGGGAGATTATTTCAAGGGTCAGCAGTTGGTCGTTAATAGTAGAGCGTAGTAAGGCAAAGTCTTGATTAGCGGCAAATTCCTGCTCTTTAGTCTTGGCCACATCATGAATAGAGGTACGTCTGTTTCTATATTCCTGTTCTGCAACAGCCGATGCACCTTTATATAAAGCTATATTTTCAGCTGATCTTTGCAATGTTTCTATATTAGATAAAATCTGAACATATAAATGAGCTATTTGTATTTTAAGAGTTTCGTATGCTTCCTGTTTTCTTAACTCGGCAATATCCACTTGGATTCGCTGGCGCTTGATTCCTCCCCGGAGGTCGAACAGCTTTTCAAAAGGAATACTGATGCCGCCTCCCACGTTCCACGAAGTTTGTTCTGTACCTACATACCTGTAAATAAGTGGGGTGTTGACATCCGTATTGCTGGCCACATTGTCTGCTATACCGTAAGAAGCACTTCCGCCGGCTTGGATAAACCCCAGCCAGTTCCTTTTCTCTTTCGATAGTAACTTTTTCTGTAACAGTTTCTCTTTCTCTAAAATCTGTAAGCTTGGAGTGCTGCGTGCATTCTCATAAAGGACACTTAACGGAGGCAGCTTTATCTTCGCATAATCCACATTCATATTCCCCAATATATCATCTTGTGTCACAAGAGGTTGCTGTACCGGTTGTGTTTGTTGTTCTTCCTGTTGTGCGCTTAAGTGATGGATAGAACAATACATACAGATGACAAAAAGACATACTTTATCCATATAATAAATCCCCTTTTTATTCCTAAAATAAATTATTTAAACATCTCCTTTTTGGACAAAAGCTGTCAAAGTCTTGAACAGGATTTTCATATCCAGAAAAAAGGAGAATTCTTTACCGTATTTCAAATCTAATTCTTTGCGTTCTTTAGCGGATAATTTTCCGGCATCCCCCCGCTTTTCTACCTGCCACAAACCGGTCAGCCCGGCAGGCGCCATGAAGCGTTCGATACTTTCATCGTTTGTCAGGCGTTCGGCTTCATAGAGTGGAAGAGGACGGTTACCCACCACAGACATATCGCCTTTCAATATGTTGACCAGTTGAGGTAGCTCATCCAGGCTGTATTTTCGTAAAACGCGTCCTACTTTGGTGACTCGCGGGTCTTTTTCTATTTTTATGAAAGGACTTTCATCCAGTGCGTTTTGTTTGGAAATGAACTCTTCTTCCGGAATGATGAAGTCATCGGAAACCAGCATTCCGCCATTATCTATAACACCGTCATCTCCAAATATCAGCCTTCTAATTCTTCCATCGAGAAATCTTCGGTAATCTCCGGAATACCTTCCGGCAGGTATTGGTTCTGACCGGAAAGGTCTTTCAGTTTTTTATCGGCGTCCGTATACATGGAACGGAACTTCAGGAAATTAAAAATGGTATAATTCGTTCCTACCCTTTTGGATTTGTAAATAACAGGTCCTTTGCTCTCCAGACGTATGGCTATGGCAGTCAGCAGAAAGACTGGTGACAGAAAAACTAATGCTGTACCGGAGAAAAGAATATCGAAGCAGCGCTTCCATTGGGGAAGGATAAAATGCCTGACGTCTTTTTTCTTCCGGTTATGTGCATATAGCAGTTCCTGCCGTTTATTGATGATGTCTATTTTCTGCCTTAACTGGGCGGTGGTGATGTGCAAACTGACGGTATCGTTTATTCCGCTGTTCAGATAGACTTTGCTGGCTTCGGGACTCAGCCTGTCCGTAATGAGTACGACATATGCCTGATAGAACTTTTTTCTAAAAGCACCTATCTGTTCAATATCTCCGTTCATCTCCCCTTGTTCGTGAAGGACAATGATGTTCTCACGTACTTTCAGCCTGACACAAATTGTAATGGCATCCTGGTAGTTTTGGGCATAAATCATCTGGACATTTTCGAGCTTGCTGAATTTGCGCAAAAATCCTTGTTCTTTCCTATATAAAGCAGAAAGGTCATGCTGATTTACTCAATAATTTTCTTAATTCTTACTTTTAACTCCATGGGATTGAAAGGTTTGACAATATAGTCTTCCGCGCCTTCTTGTAACAGGCGGATGCGCTCTGTGGTACTGTCTTCGCTGCTTAGCATAATCACCGGAATGTGTTTGAATAGCTGATTGGATTTTATCCATTCCAGAAACTCGTCTCCACGCATTTCGGGCATACGGATATCTGATATAATCAAATCTGGTATGTTACCTTCCTGAAGCCATTTTACTCCTTCGATGCCATTCGGTAACCAAATACAATCATAATCACTGGCCAGATAGATTGAAAGGACTTTTGCAATTGCTATTTTGTCGTCCAAGACCAAAATTTTCTTTCTCATAGAGTAATCTTTAGATTTTAATGGGCAAAAGTAAAGAAAATTATTGTGAATAAACAACTTTATTCTATTAATTTTTTGGCGTAAAGATTGCTTTTTTTTAACCAAACGTCTGAAATAGGAGATTGAATGGAATAAAAGTCCTTTGGAAAAAGGAAAAAAAGAAGACGAGACAATTCCTGTATATTATATATTGTAGTGTATATGATAAGGTTAAGATATCATATTGTATAATAGATGATATTTATTATATTGAAAAATAGTGTTTTAGAACATAATAAAAATAAATATATTGTTTTGTATAATTCAAAAAATAGTATTTATCTTTGCTGCCGGAAATGATAAAAGCCATATTACTATGTCGGAAATAAACCAGACGATTAATTTACATGTATCTGTGGACTGTGTGCTGATTGGTTTTGATGGAGAGCAGTTCCGTGTCCTGTTGGTAAGGCAGGTGGGGAAACAGTCCGAAGACGGATATAATAACATGAAATTGCCGGGTAGCCTTATCTATGACGATGAGGATCTGGATGAGGCGGCCAAACGAGTGTTGAATGAGCTGACGGGACTGAAGAATGTGAAGCTGACACAGTTTAAGGCGTATGGATCGAAAAACCGTACCCGTAACCCTAAGGATGTGTTGTGGCTGGAACGTTTTCATCGTTTGGACGAGAAGAAAATAGACCGCATTGTGACTATCGCTTATCTGACATTGGTGAAGATTGACAGACGGTTCGAACAGCTGTCTGATAAATACGATGCTTGCTGGACGCCTGTGACGGAGGTGAAAAGCCTGGCGTTCGATCATTTCCAGATTTTGCAGGATGCATTGGTACATATACGCCATTATGTGGAATATGCCCCTTCCGTAATGTTCGACTTGCTTCCCCGGAAGTTTACGGCAGCCCAGCTGCGGACTGTCTATCAGTTGATTTATGATAAGGTGTTTGATGTAAGGAACTTCCATAAGAAGATAGCGTTGATGCCATATGTAGTACCTTTGGAGGAAAAACAGGTAGGCGTATGCCACAGGGCGGCACGCTTCTATAAGTTCGATCGTTCAATATATAATAAGTCGGGAACGAAGTGATAACAGACAGATAACTTTAGCCTTGTTGTGATTGCTGTGAGAATACTCCGCCTGGTCGTTTCGGGGAATCGGTACATGCTTTGGGATTCTTCACCGGCCTTTCCTTGGAAGGATAATGCTGATAAGCATCGGGACAGAGACTATTATTTTTAAATTCTTAAATTTTCAATTTAAATGTACCTATTAGGTTATGATATTGGCAGTTCGTCGGTAAAGGCGAGTTTGGTAAATGCAGAAACCGGAAAGTGTGTCTCTTCTGCATTCTTCCCTAAAACAGAGGCTGCTATTATGGCTGCCCGCCCCGGATGGGCTGAGCAGGATCCGCAAAATTGGTGGGAAAATCTGAAATTGTCAACTCAGGCTGTCATGGCCGGGAGTGGGATCGGTCCGGATGGAATTGCCGCTATCGGTATCTCTTATCAGATGCACGGACTGGTTTGTGTGGATAAAGGGCAAAATGTATTACGTCCGGCTATTATATGGTGTGATTCACGGGCGGTTCCATATGGGCAGAAAGCGTTTGAGGCATTGGGGGAAACGCAATGTCTTTCTCATCTGTTGAACTCTCCGGGGAATTTTACCGCTTCCAAACTGGCATGGATTAAAGAGAATGAGCCTGCTGTGTACGAACGTATTTATAAAATAATGCTGCCCGGCGATTATATCGCTATGAAACTGACAGGGGATATTTGTACCACGGTGTCCGGTTTGTCCGAAGGGATGTTCTGGGATTTTCAGGCAAATGATGTCGCGGGCTTCCTGATGGATTATTATGGATTCGACCGTTCGCTGATAGCTGATATCAAACCGACTTTTGGCGAGCAGGGGCGTGTAAATGCATGGGCTGCCAAAGAATTGGGCCTGAAAGAGGGAATTCCTGTAACCTATCGCGCCGGAGACCAGCCTAATAATGCTTTGTCGCTCAATGTGTTCAATCCGGGAGAGATTGCTTCTACGGCAGGAACATCGGGAGTGGTATATGGCGTGAACGGTGAGGTAAATTATGATCCGAAATCCCGGGTGAATACTTTTGCCCATGTAAATCATACCGCTGAGCAGACCCGTCTGGGAGTGTTGTTGTGTATCAATGGTACCGGTATATTGAATTCGTGGGTGAAACGTAATGTGGCTCCCGGAGGTATTTCTTACAGTGATATGAACAGGCTGGCGGCACAGGCTCCTGTCGGCAGTGCCGGAGTAAGTATTCTTCCTTTTGGTAACGGGGCGGAGCGTATGCTGGAAAATAAAGAGACAGGATGCTCTATATGTGGAGTTAATTTTAACTTGCATGGAAAGCAGCATATTGTTCGTGCCGCACAGGAAGGGATCGTGTTCTCGTTTAAATACGGTATTGATATCATGGAGCAGATGGGTATCCCTGTACAGAAGATTCATGCCGGACATGCCAATATGTTTCTCAGTCCTATTTTCCGCGAAACATTGGCGGGAGTGACAGGGGCTGTAATCGAACTGTATGACACGGATGGATCGGTGGGCGCCGCCAAGGGGGCCGGCATAGGCGCGGGTGTTTATAAAGATAACAACGAGGCATTTGCCACATTGGAAAAATTGGAGGTGATAGAGCCTGATGTGGCACAGCGCACTGCTTATGATGATGCGTATGCCCGCTGGAAATCTAATCTGGAGAGAGCGATGGCTGCCTTTTAAGGACCTTCGGATAAAGAAATGGCTATCCGCTTGCGTGTTGAAAAAAGATAGTAGATAAATTAGAACAAGTTATTAAAATAAGTAAAGAATTATGGCTACAAAAGAGTATTTTCCCGGTATAGGAAAGATTAAATTTGAAGGTAAGGAAAGTAAGAACCCGATGGCGTTCCGTTATTATGATGCTGAAAAGGTAATAAACGGCAAGAAGATGAAAGACTGGTTGAAGTTTGCTATGGCATGGTGGCATACTTTGTGTGCCGAGGGCGGTGACCAGTTTGGCGGCGGAACAAAGAAATTCCCTTGGAACGGCGATGCCGATAAGGTGCAGGCTGCCAAGAATAAGATGGATGCCGGCTTTGAATTCATGCAGAAAATGGGAATCGAATATTATTGTTTCCATGATGTGGACTTGTGTGAGGAAGCCGATACAATCGAGGAATATGAAGCGAATCTGAAAGAGATAGTTGCTTATGCCAAACAGAAACAGGCTGAAACCGGAATCAAATTGTTATGGGGCACGGCAAATGTTTTTGGTCATGCACGCTATATGAACGGTGCTGCTACAAACCCCGAATTTGATGTGGTTGCCCGCGCTGCTGTCCAGATAAAGAACGCTATTGACGCTACCATCGAACTGGGTGGCTCCAATTACGTGTTCTGGGGTGGACGTGAAGTATATGTCTTTATTGAATACAGATCAGAAGCGTGAGAAAGAACATTTGGCTCAGATGTTGACCATCGCTCGCGATTATGCCCGGAGCAAAGGATTTACAGGTACTTTCCTGATTGAGCCCAAACCGATGGAGCCGACTAAGCATCAATATGATGTGGATACCGAAACTGTGGTAGGGTTCTTGAAAACTCACGGACTGGACAAGGATTTCAAGGTGAACATTGAAGTGAATCATGCTACGTTGGCTGGTCATACATTTGAACATGAACTGGCTGTTGCGGTAGATAACGGAATGTTGGGATCTATTGACGCTAACCGTGGCGATTATCAGAACGGATGGGATACAGACCAGTTCCCTATCGACAATTACGAACTGACCCAGGCCATGATGCAGATTATCCGCAACGGCGGTTTGGGTAATGGCGGTACCAACTTCGATGCCAAGACACGTCGTAACTCTACTGATCTGGAAGATATTTTTATCGCCCATATTGCAGGTATGGATGCTATGGCGCGTGCATTGGAAAGTGCTGCTGCTTTGCTTAATGAATCTCCTTACTGCAAGATGTTGTCAGACCGTTATGCTTCATTCGACAGTGGCAAAGGTAAAGAATTTGAAGAAGGCAAGCTGACACTGGAAGATGTAGTGGCTTATGCTAAGCAGAATGGTGAGCCCAAGCAAGTAAGCGGTAAACAGGAATTGTACGAAGCCATCGTCAATATGTATTGCTGATCCGGCCGGGCGGTATTGCACAAGTTTTACCCTTGCAGACCTTTTTTAAATAAGGAGGGCTGTGCAATGAAGTCTGAATGAATTCTGCTAACGGATGATTAAAGAATAAACGGCTGTACACCGTCAGGTGGCAGCCGTTTTTATATTTGTTAGAGGGATATTTTATGAAATAATACTCGCCTATATCGAAAATAATATCTACCTTTGCGGCTGCTAAATTACTAAGTTTATTGAATTTATATGATAAAAAAACTATTATCCGTACTGGTCTTAGTTTTTGCCCTCTCGGGTTCTGTGCTTGCACAGCAATCTATGAGTGACCAACAGGTGTTGGAATATGTGAAGACGGGCATGCAACAAGGAAAAGACCAACGTCAGATTGCTACAGAGTTAGCCCGTAGAGGAGTGACACAAGAACAGGCTAAGCGTGTAAAGAAACTTTATGAACAGCAAAATGGGTCTGCTGATAAAGATGCAAATGCAACGATGCAAAATCGGAACCGTTTGCGTGAAAAGACAAAGACTCAGGAAGATATCTATGTAACAGAGAATTTTACTTTCGACCAACGTCCGGCTGCGGACAGAGTGGTAGGGAAGAACTCGTTGGACAGTGTTTCTGCCAATCGTTATTACGAGGGGATGGGCATGGGCGATATGGAAGATATGCAGAAGGATAAGGTGTATGGACGGGACATTTTTGAAACCAGAAACCTTACATTCGAGCCGAGTGTGAATCTGGCTACTCCTCCTAATTATCGTCTGGGGCCGGGTGATGAGGTAATCATTGATATCTGGGGTACAAACCAGGCTACCATCCGCGATAATGTATCTCCGGACGGATCTATCACGATCCCCGATTTGGGATTAATTTATCTGAACGGTATGACTATTGCCGAAGCCAACCAATATTTGCGTAAAGAACTGAATAAGATTTATGCAGGGCTTGATAATGAACAGAACCCGTCCTCACAAATCAAGGTTACTTTGGGAAACAGCCGGACTATCCAGGTGAATGTGATGGGAGAAGTGTTCCAACCGGGAACTTATGCATTGTCTTCTTTCTCTACCGTGTTTCATGCACTGTACCGTGCCGGTGGTGTGAGCGATATCGGTAGTTTGCGTAATATACAAGTAGTGCGCGGAGGACAGAAGATCGCTACCGTAGATGTGTACGATTTTATTATGAAAGGTAAAATCAATGATGATATCCGTCTGCAGGAAGGCGATGTGATCATTGTTCCTCCATACGAGGCGTTGGTTAGCATAGAGGGTAATGTGAAACGCCCCATGAAATACGAGATGAAAAACAACGAAAGTGTTGCCACATTGTTGAAGTATGCCGGTGGATTCTCGGGGGATGCCTATACCCGTTCTCTCCGCATGATTCGTCAAAATGGAAAGGAGTATCAGATTTATACGATTGATGATATTGATTATTCCGTATTTCAGGTAAAAGATGGTGATGCGCTGACTGCTGAAGCTATTCTGGATCGTTTTGAGAATAAACTTGAAATCAAGGGTGCTGTCTATCGTCCGGGCATTTATCAGTTCGGAGGAACTTTGAATACAGTCCGCCAACTGGTGGAAAAGGCTGAAGGTCTTATGGGTGATGCCTTTACAGGACGTGCAGTGTTGCATCGCGAGCGTGAGAATTTGAAGAAAGAGGTTATTCAAGTAGATATAAAAGGTATCATGGCCGGTACTGCGCCCGATGTACCTTTACAGCGTAATGATGTGCTTTATATTCCCAGTATTCATGACTTGGAGGATGTGGGAACTATCATGGTGTATGGTGAGGTTGCCCGTCCGGGTGAGTTCGCTTTTGCCGACAATACGACTTTGGAGGATATTATAATCCAGGCTGGCGGGTTGAAAGAATCGGCTTCTACCGTCCGTGTGGATGTTTCCCGCCGTATCAAGGATAGCAAAGGTACGGAAGCGGTTTCCACCATAGGACAAATGTACTCGTTTTCTCTGAAAGACGGTTTTGTGATAGACGGAGAACCGGGTTTTGTGTTGCAACCGTACGATCAAGTATATGTGCGTAAGAGTCCTGCTTATCAGGAACAGGTGAATGTGCAAGTGACCGGTGAGGTTTTATATGAAGGTGATTATGCGCTGACAGAGAAGAGTGAACGTCTTTCCGATTTGATCAAGAAGGCAGGTGGAGTGACTCCGTTTGCTTATATCAAAGGGGCCCGTTTAAGCCGTCGTATCAATGACGATGAACGCAAACGTATGGAAACGGTTCTGGATATGGCCAAGACAGGAAAGGACTCCATTGATGTCAACCGGCTGGACTTGGGAGATATCTATTATGTGGGTATCGATCTGGAAAGAGCGATGCTTAAACCCGGCTCCAGTGCGGATATCGTATTGCGTGAGGGGGATGTGATTGAAATTCCTGAATACAACAATACGGTACGTATCAGTGGGGCTGTGATGTATCCCAATACCGTTTCATTTGAAGATGGCAAGACGTTGAAATATTATATCGAGCAGGCCGGAGGTTACGGTTTCCGTGCGAAGAAGAGCAAGGCGTATATTGTATATATGAACGGTCAGGTGAAGAGAGCGAAGAAAGGTAGCCGTGAGCTGATCCAGCCGGGATGTGAGGTGATTGTTCCGGTGAAGGAAAAGAGCAACTGGTCTTTGCAGAACACCTTGTCCATAGCAACCACCAGTGCGTCATTGGCGACTATGATTGCATCTATTGCTAATATCTTAAAATAGAAACAGTATGGCGGAAGATAAGAATTATACGAATAATAAGGAAAGGCCACGGGAAGACGAGGAGTTGGAAATTGATTTGATGGAGTATGTCCGTAAGTTGTGGGCTGCCCGAAAGGTGCTGTTGAAGGCTGCCGGAATAGGTGCTATTGTAGGGTGATTATTGCTCTGAGTATTCCCAAACAATATACGGTGGAAGTGACATTGTCTCCCGAATCCGGCAAAAGCGGCGGGGGAGCCTGTCGGGAATGGCTGCCATGCTGGGGATCGGCGGCATGAGTCTGGGCAGTGAGGCGGATGCGTTGAACGTATCTCTTTTCCCGGATATAGTAGCGTCTACTCCTTTCATTCTGGAACTGTTTAATGCACATGTCACCACGTTGGACGGTGAGGTGGATACTACTTTTGTAGCTTATCTCGACGAGCAGAAAGCTCCGTGGTGGGGTGCTGTGATGGGATTGCCCGGGGCGGCTATAGGTGGGGTGAAATCTCTCTTCTCCGATAAGGAAGAGGAAGAAGGGAATAAGCTGGATCCTTTCCATCTGACAGAAGATCAGGCGAAGAAAGTGGAAGCCATGCGTAAGGCTATTACTGCTGATGTGGATAAGAAAACCGGCATCACCACAGTGACGGTGACTTTGCAGGACCCGATGGTTACGGCCGCCATTACAGATACGGTAGTGGTGAAACTTCAAGAGTATATCACAGCGTACAGGGTCTCTAAAGCCCAGCAGGATTGTGCTTATCTGGAACAATTGTATAAGGAACGCCAGCAGGAGTATTATGTAGCCCAGCAGAATTATGCCAATTACATGGATGCTAACAAGGGGGTTGTTCTTCAAAGTGCTTTGACGGAGAGAGAACGATTGCAGAATGATATGAATCTGGCATATCAGGTGTATAGCCAGGTGGCTACCCAATTGCAGGTGGCACGGGCTAAAGTACAGGAGGCCAAACCTGTATTTGCCGTTGTGGAACCTGCCAGTGTGCCGTTGCTGCCTTCGGGAACCAGCAAGAAGGTGATTCTTGTCGGATTTATTTTCCTGGCAGTGGCGGGCGCTTCTGCATGGATCTTGTTCGGACGTGAATTCTTTGAAAATCTGAAGGCAGGACTTAATGCTCCTCAGGAGGGGATGGAGAAGAAGTGATATAAAGATATTGACCTATAAAACAGTGTATCTCTCATAGGAGATACACCCTGTTTTTATAGGTCAATCTTCGAAAATGTTGTCCTGAACGTTACGATAGTCCTGTGTGCAGTTTTCGGTTTTTTTAATTTCACTGGCAAAAACCAAACAAACGCAGAATCAAAACTGCCTTTAATATAAACTTTGATTAAAGTCGAAATCCGTTTGATAGTCTTTCAATCTCGGATGTTTCTTGTCCTTGTCGGACAAAATAACCTTGTCGGCCGGAAGTCGCCAGTCTATGCCTAGATCGGGGTCGTCCCATGCGATTCCTCCTTCGCTTTGCGGAGCATAATAATGGTCACATTTGTATTGGAACAACACTTCGTCACTTAGTACCGCAAAGCCGTGTGCGAATCCGCGGGGGATAAAAAACTGCCGGTGATTCTCTCCAGTCAATTCTACAGCTACATGCTTTCCAAAAGTGGGAGAACCTTTCCGGATATCTACAGCCACATCCAGTACTGCTCCCTTGATTACACGCACCAGTTTGCTTTGTGTGAAAGGAGGTTTCTGGAAATGCAGGCCGCGTAATACACCATAAGTGGAGAAACTCTCATTATCCTGTACAAATGTAGTCCTGCATACTTTTTCTTCAAATTCACGTCCCGAGAAGCTTTCAAAGAAATACCCTCTTGCATCATTAAAAATACGGGGTTCCAAAATGAAAACCCCGTCTATTGCTGTTTTTATAACTTCCATTATTCTAATCCCAGTTCTTTTATAACTTTCAGTAAATATTGTCCGTATTGGTTTTTAAGCATCGGCTGAGCCAGTTCCTGCATCTTTTCCGGGGTAATCCAGCCTTTTCTCAAAGCTATGCCCTCAAGGCACGCCACTTTCAGCCCCTGGCGCTTTTCAATGACTTCGATGTAGGTACTTGCCTCGGCCAGCGAGTCGTGAGTACCGGTATCCAGCCATGCGAAACCTCTGCCCAATGTTTGTACTTTCAATTCCTTGTCCTGAAGAAATTGCTGGTTTACGGTGGTGATTTCCAGTTCTCCCCGTGCCGAAGGCTTGATATTCTTGGCTACTTCCACTACCTTGTTGGGGTAGAAATAGAGTCCCACCACGGCATAGTTGGACTTAGGTTGGGCAGGTTTTTCTTCAATAGAGAGACAATTGCCATCCTTGTCGAATTCCGCTACGCCATATCTTTCGGGATCACTGACCCAATAGCCGAATACCGTTGCTTTCTTGTCCTCTTCGGCAGCACGTACGGATTCTCTCAACATGGCGGACAGACCGTTGCCGTGGAATATGTTATCACCCAGTACAAGGCAGACGGAATCATTTCCGATGAATTTCTCGCCGATGATGAAGCCTGAGCCAGTCCGTCGGGCGAAGGCTGTTCCGCATATTCAAAGCGTACTCCGAAATCGCTTCCGTCTCCTAACAGTCTTTTGAAGCTCGGTAAGTCGTATGGGGTTGAGATAATGAGTATTTCCCGTATGCCGGCCAGCATAAGTACCGATATAGGATAATAAATCATGGGTTTGTCGAAGACAGGGAGCAACTGTTTGGATACTCCTTTGGTAATAGGATAGAGGCGCGTGCCCGAACCTCCGGCTAGTACAATACCTTTCATATCTTTTTATTTTTTATAATGTTCCTACGATTTGAATTAATAGGCGTTTTTCTCGCCCCGGAACATGTTGGTTACTGTTTTTATCATGATGCGGATGTCGAGCAGGAAAGTCCAGTTCTCAATATACCACAGGTCTCTTCTTACCCTGCCTTCCATTTGGGAAAGTTCTTTGGTTTCTCCCCGATAGCCGGTGACTTGCGCCCATCCGGTGATTCCGGGTTTGACAAGGTGGCGCATCATGTATTTGTTAATCAGTTGGGAATATTCCTCTGTATGTTTCAGCATATGGGGTCTGGGACCTACAATAGACATTTCTCCTTTGAAAACATTAATGAATTGCGGCAATTCGTCCAGATTGCTCTTTCGCAGGAAGTTGCCGAACTTGGTCTTGCGGGGATCATTCTTGGTAGCCTGCAATGAATCGGACAATGCATTCACTTTCATGGAACGGAACTTATAGCATTTAAAAATTTTCCCGTTTTCCCCGTTTCTCTCCTGTTTGAAGAAAATGGGACCAGGTGATGAAATTTTAATAATAAGACCTACAAATAGGTATATAAATGGAAAAATTGTAAGTAAAAACAGAGAGGAAAATGTCAAATCAAATAACCGTTTTGCCAGTCTGTTTACCGGGTTCTGCAACGGTTCGGTACGGATGGACAATACAGGAACTTCACCCAATAATTCCAGTTGCAGCTGACGCTTTATGTAATTACGTACATGAGGTACGCTATAGAAGCGGATCAGATTGTTCTCGCAATAGTTCATGATGGCCAGAATATCATCCTTTCTGCTGGATGGCAGACCGCAGTACAGTTCGTGCACGGTGTTATGAGACAACCATTCAAATAATTGGTTTACAGGACCTTTAAAGGGAATCCCTTTGGGGTAATTAGAGTCCTTCTCATCATAGAAAATGCCTAAAACCCTGTATCCGTAAGTCAAATCGTTCAACGTATGGTATAGCTCCACCATATTGTCTCCGTCACCTATCAGTACAGTGGCGTGCAGGTTCCTGCCACTGCGGCGGAACATTTTCACAAAGAACCGCAATGTCAGCCGCCATCCTATAGCTAAAGGTATGAAAGACAGATAGAAAACAAGCAGATAGATGCGTGAGAAGTTATCTACTTTAATAATGGCCAGCACCGTGAGGAAGATGACTACATGCAAGCTGATTGTTCCTAACAGACGGCCTACAATCTGTTCCGGACGCACTATGCGGTTGTGCAGTATGACCCCAAAGATGGATATGCATGGAATATAGCACAGGTTGGAAGTCAGCAGGTAGGTTTTCAATGAAATATGGCTATGGCCTGTGAATCTATTCCTTTCAGAATAAAAAACACAAGTATCATAGAAAGGTTCAACAAGGCAAAATCACCTAATATCGCTACTAGTTTAATTATATCAGAGTTTTCAGTTGTCGGTTGTTTCATGACAAAAAAAATGTTAGTCGTATGCAAATATAGAACATATAAATTAAAACGCAATACTTTTTTTAAAAAATAATACTTATCTTTGCGGTCATACAACGTAAAAAATGAATCATATGAACATCAAGAATAATCACCTCGTTATAATGGCCGGAGGTGTTGGAAGCCGTTTCTGGCCGATGAGTACTCCTGATTATCCTAAGCAATTTATTGATGTACTGGGTTGCGGCCGTACATTGATCCAACTTACGGCTGACCGTTTCCAGGGGATCTGTCCTCCGGAAAATATTTGGGTGGTGACATCAGAGAAGTATGCGGACACTGTAAAGGAGCAGTTGCCCGATATTGCTGATGATCATATCTTGCGTGAGCCTTGCCGTCGCAATACGGCTCCTTGTATAGCATACGTCAGTTGGAAAATAAAGGCACGTAATCCTAAGGCCAATATGGTGGTGACCCCCAGTGACCACATTGTGATGAATATTGCGGAGTTTCAGCGGGTGATTAATTCGGCGATGAATTTTACGGCCGATTCGGACGCTATCCTTACCCTGGGCATGAAACCTACTCGTCCTGAGACGGGCTACGGTTACATTGAAGCTGATCTCAGTGTACCTTCTACCGCCAATAAGGAAGTATTCCGGGTGTATTCTTTTAAAGAGAAACCTGATCTGGAAACAGCCCGGCGCTATATTCAAAAAAATAATTTCTTCTGGAATGCCGGTATTTTTGTGTGGAATGTAAATACGGTGGTGAATGCCCTGCGCGTATATCAGCCTGCCATTTCGAAGGTGTTCGAGCGTTTGCTTCCTTATTATTATACGGACAAGGAGCAGGAAATGATTAACCAGAATTTCCCTTTGTGCGAGAATATTTCGGTGGATTATGCCATTATGGAGAAGGCGGATGAAATTTTTGTCCTTCCTGCCAGCTTTGGATGGAGTGATTTGGGTACTTGGGGATCGTTGCACGAGAATTTGCCGAAAGATGCCCATAATAATACGCAGATAGGTGAGAATATAAAGTTGTATGAAACCCGTAACTGTGTGATTCACACTACACAGGAAAAGAGGGTGGTGGTACAGGGACTGGACGGATATATCGTTGCTGAGAAGAATAACACATTGTTGATCTGCCGGTTGAGCGAGGAACAGCGCATCAAAGAATTCTCGGCGGAGTAAGTATTCTTTCTTGTATATATTTTATTTCTGCATACATGGAGTGTATGCTGTCTGTTATCTGCCGTTCTGTTTGGTCATTTTGTCCTTTGTCATGCCGAAAGGCAGATAGCGGTAGATAGCTATGTGATATGAAATAACTTAGAAGGCCTGCATGAGGCCATTTACAATAAACGAAATGAAAAAAGTTGCTTTAATTTCAGGTATTACAGGTCAGGACGGTTCATTCCTGGCAGAGTTTTTGATTGAAAAGGGATATGAGGTTCACGGTATTCTGCGCCGTTCTTCTTCATTCAACACAGGTCGTATAGAACATCTCTATCTGGACGAGTGGGTTCGTGATATGCAAAAGACCCGTTTGGTGAACCTGCATTGGGGGGATATGACCGACAGTAGTTCGCTGATACGTATCATTCAGGCTGTACAGCCCGATGAAATCTATAATCTGGCTGCTCAGAGCCATGTGAAAGTAAGTTTCGATGTGCCCGAGTACACTGCGGAAGCGGATGCGGTAGGCACGCTGCGTATGTTGGAAGCTGTCCGGATCCTGGGTCTGGAAAAAAAGACCAAGATTTATCAGGCATCTACCTCCGAGTTGTTCGGACTGGTGCAGGAAGTCCCTCAGAAGGAAACGACTCCTTTCTATCCCCGTTCTCCGTATGGGGTGGCCAAGCAGTATGGTTTCTGGATTACCAAGAATTATCGTGAAAGTTACGGTATGTTTGCCGTGAACGGCATCCTGTTCAACCATGAGAGCGAACGTCGTGGTGAAAACTTTGTAACACGCAAGATTACTTTGGCTGCCGCACGTATAGCCCAGGGATATCAGGACAAACTGTATCTGGGAAATCTGGATTCTTTGCGTGACTGGGGCTATGCCAAAGATTATGTGGAGTGTATGTGGATGATTCTTCAGCACGATACTCCCGAAGATTTTGTTATTGCGACCGGCGAGTACCATACGGTGCGCGAGTTCTGTACCTTGGCCTTCAAGGAAGTGGGCATTGAGTTGCGCTGGGAAGGCAAAGGGGTGGATGAAAGAGGCATCGATGTGGCGACGGGCAAGGAACTGGTTGCCGTCGATCCTAAGTATTTCCGTCCTGCCGAAGTGGAGCAGTTGCTGGGTGATCCCACTAAAGCCAAAACCTTATTGGGCTGGAATCCCCGTAAGACTTCTTTCCCCGAACTGGTGAAAATCATGGTGAAGCATGATATGAAGTTCGTGAAGAAACTATATTTAAAGGCTCAAATAGCGGAATAATGGAAAAAACAGCCAAGATATATGTAGCAGGACACCACGGACTGGTGGGTTCTGCTATATGGAATAATTTGCAGCAAAAAGGATATACCAATCTGGTAGGCCGTTCTCACAAAGAACTGGATCTGCTGGACGGGCAGGCTGTGAAGGAGTTCTTTGATGAAGAGCAGCCCCAGTATGTCATTTTAGCGGCGGCACATGTGGGCGGTATCATGGCGAACAGTCTTTACCGTGCCGATTTTATTTATCAGAACTTGCAGATTCAGCAGAATGTGATAGGAGAGAGCTTCCGTCACAATGTAAAGAAACTCTTGTTTTTGGGAAGCACTTGCATTTACCCTCGTGATGCCGGACAACCCATGAAGGAAGAGGTGTTGCTGACTTCACCGTTGGAGTACACCAACGAACCATACGCTATTGCGAAGATTGCGGGATTGAAGATGTGCGAAAGTTTTAACCTGCAATATGGAACCAATTACATAGCCGTGATGCCCACGAACCTTTACGGTCCCAATGATAATTTCCATTTGGAGAACAGCCATGTGCTGCCTGCCATGATTCGTAAGATTCATTTGGGAAAATGCCTGAATGAAGGAGATTGGGATGCGGTGCGTAAAGATATGAATTTCCGCCCTGTGGAGGGAGTAAGCGGTTTGAATACGGATGAGGAAATTCTGGCTGTATTGAAAAAATACGGCATCTCCGGACAGGAAGTGACCTTATGGGGTACAGGCAAGCCGTTGCGTGAATTCTTATGGAGTGAGGAAATGGCCGATGCCAGTGTCTATATCATGGAGCATGTGGACTTTAAGGATACATACACACCCGGTTCCAAGGATATCCGTAACTGCCATATCAATATCGGTACGGGAAAAGAAATCACCATCGCTCAATTGGCGGATAAGATTGTCAAAGAAGTGGGCTATCAAGGCAAACTGACTTTTGACGCTACGAAGCCCGACGGCACTATGCGCAAGCTGACGGATGTAAGCAAATTGCATAGTCTGGGATGGCAGCATAAGATTGATATAGAAGAGGGAGTACACCGAATGTATCAATGGTATTTGTCTTAGAAGATGAAGATGCAAGATGATAGATCTTTCGGGTGTAACACATAAAAGTTTCGGGCATAACTTCTTGAAGTTATGCCCGAAACCACCAAAACCTATGCAGACAGATTGACAAAATCTTCTGCCGTTTTCTTTATTCCTTCGGGAGCTTTTTATTTTACTGCTTTCAACGCAGCTTCATAATCCGGTTCCTGGGTTATTTCGGGAACAAGTTCGGTATAAACCACTTTTCCTTCCGGGTCAACCACTACTACCGAACGTGCCAATAATCCTGCCAAAGGACCGTCGGTCATCAGAACACCATATTTTTCAGCAAAATCGGAAGTATAGCGATAATCAGACAAAGGAATAACGTTACTGATCCCTTCGGTGGTGCAGAAGCGGCCCTGGGCGAATGGCAGGTCTTTAGAGATAGCCAACACTACCGTATTGGGCTGGTTTGCAGCCAACTGATTGAACTTGCGTACGGAAGTAGCGCATACACCTGTATCCAGACTGGGAAAAATGTTCAGAATCAGGTACTTGCCTTTACCGTCCTTTAATGTATAATTGCTTAAGTCTCCTTTTACCAATGTAAATTCCGGAGCTGAAGTTCCTACTTTTACAAATTCTCCGGCCAATGTCACCGGTGCTCCTTTAAATGCTGTTTTTGCCATAATTTTATTATATTTTAGTTCGATACTGTAATGATAACAAATTTAAATGGAAAAAAGTTCATTCTTTTTTATTTTCTTCCTTTGTAAATCAAGAAACCTACCACTAAAACACCGATAGCAATGAAGCAATATCCTAACTCGTGACTGTATTCGGTTACGGTACTCAATAACTGCTCTTCGGGAACCACTGATTGCAGATAGTAACCGATAGCCGCCAGAATGGCATTCCAGATACCTGCTCCCAGCGTTGTGTACAGCAGGAAAGTGGATAATTTCATCTTGGCCAGACCGGCAGGAATGGAGATAAGCTGGCGGACGGCAGGAATAAGACGTCCGATAAAGGTGGAGAGTGCCCCGTGCTTGTCAAAGTAGTGTTCCGCGTTCTGAACCTTGGCTTCATCAATCAGACACATGTGCCCGAAGCGGCTGTTCGCGAATTTATAAACCAGCGGACGGCCTACGAAATAGGCTATGTAATAATTGATGAGAGCGCCGATATTGGCTCCGATTGTCGCAAATATAACTACCAGAAATACATTCAGGTCACTGTTGCCTCCGGCTGCCTTGTAGGCGGCAGGAGGCACTACCACTTCCGAGGGGAAGGGGATAAAAGAGCTCTCGATGGCCATTAATAACGTAATTGTCCAATAATTCAGGTGGTCCAGACACCATTGAATAAATGCAACTGATTCCATAAAATAATTATAAATAATTGTTTAAGTTTAGCTTGCCTTTGCTGATATCGTCCTTGATTACGCGTATCGCTTCGTTGAATAACTGGTCGGGAAACTGTGCGTTTTCATCAACTCCCAGAGCTGCATACGTATCAGGAAGTTCTTTATTGATTTTAGCCAGATAGTGTATGAACGGACCTGGTTGCTGTAAATAAAGATAGCCATAAATCAGAAAGAAATAAGTGCTATGGGCGTTGTGGGGGAATTCTTTGTTTATTTGCTCAAAATACCGGTTGGCATATTCAAAGAGATGTTCATCGAAGTATTTGGATCCGATTTTGAACAAAATATCCATCCGTTCCTCTTTCGGGGTGAATTCCAGGGCGAGGTTGAATTGTTCCTCCGCCTTGTCGATATTATTCTTTCTTTCCTCCTCGCTGATGTCCTTGCTGCCTGCCATTATCGTGAAAAACTGTCCGGCATAGATACGTGTTTCCGCATCGTTCCCGTTCTGCTTCAGTACTTGGTCCAGATACATATATCCCTCTTCAGGATGCCCCAGGGCTACATGACAGAGGGCTGCGATACTATATATATCGGTTAGCTCGAATGCAGTTATCTCCTGTTTCTGTTTTAGCAGCTTTTGTGTATACTTCATGGCGGTTTCGTAATCCTTCATCTCGAAGTGGAGACCAGCCAATGCCATATAAACGGGAGGTTTCTTCTCTGTCGCTTTTTCCAGACGGAGATAATAGTTGATAGATTCCTTGATATTTGCTGTCTGGCTGTAAAGGAATGCTTTCAAGGTCAATGTCTCTGTGTTGTTTTCATCAATGGCTAATGCGAAATCAAAAGCTTCGTGCGCCTTTTCGTATTGCTCTTGTTGCAGATAGCATTTACCCAGTTCGTTCCAATGCTGAACGGAATAGGGAAACTCGTTCAGAGTCATGTTCAGGTAAGGGATAGCCAAGTCCGGTTTGTTGAAAGTACTGTAATAATCGCACAGCACGTCGCGAAGACGTTGGTTGGTTTCCGGCAGGGTTTGCATGTCGAAATGGGCAAACAGGCAGTCGATCCACTTCTTGGCGTATTCTTTCTGGTTGACGTCAACGTAGTCCAGAATGATGTCTAGCAGCGTATCCAGTTCATACTCCTCGTCCATGGCCAGTTGTTGTAATATCTTATCGGCCTCTTCCATGTGTTCCTCCTCTATCAGCAGGTCGGCTTGCAGGAATCTGAATTCACGGTCGGCAGGGTTGTTGATGAGCTGCATCACCATTTGGGCTTCTTCTTTTTTTCCTAGCAGCATCAAGGAACGTGCCCGGAAAATCAGGGCGTCTATGTTATCAGGGTGCAATTGGATTGCAAGATTTATGGCCTTGTCAGCGTCTTTATGTCTTCCTTTTGAGGCGTAATATTCGGCGATATCGGTCAGTTCATCAGCTTCAAAATAAGCGGGGGTATGGTTTTCCACCATACCCTCGTATCTTGCTAATGCTTCTTTAAATTCCGGGTCTTCAAAGTAAGAAGACATGTCATAGTTCATAAGCTTGTTTTTATTTATTAATTTTGCTCCAGGTATCTTTTAAAGATACGGTGCGGTTGAACACCAGATTTTCTGGTGTAGAGTCTTTGTCCACATTGAAATAACCGATGCGTTGGAACTGTAAGTAATCCAGCGGTTTGGCATCGGCCAGATATTTCTCTACATAGCAGTTGGTTAATACATTCAACGAATCGGGGTTGATCATTTCTTTCATGGCTTCCAGTGCGTCGCAGTTCTTTGCTTCGCGGATAGCGGCCATCTCATCACGCGGGTTCTCCACTTTCCACAGGCGGTCATACAGGCGTACTTCGGCAGGCAGACAGTGTGCACAGCTTACCCAGTGGATCGTACCTTTGATTTTGCGGTTGCTGCCCGGCATTCCTGTTTTGCTGTCGGGATCGTATTCGCAATATACCTCCACACGTTGCCGTTGTCGTCTTTCTTGCAGCCTGTACATTTCACGATGTATCCACTTTTCAGACGCACTTCCTGTCCCGGAGTCATACGGAAATATTTCTTCGGGGCATCTTCCATGAAGTCGTCGCGTTCTATCCACAACTCGCGGCTGAATTCGATGGTGTGTGTGCCTGCCGACGGATCTTCCGGGTTGTTGACAGCTTCCATTTCCTCCACCTGTCCTTCGGGATAGTTGGTAATGATCAGCTTCACCGGATTGATGACTGCCGATACACGGGTGGCACGGCTGTTCAAGTCCTCGCGGACAGCGCTTTCCAGCAGGGCGAAGTCATTCAGGGCATCGTAAGTGGTATAACCTATCTTGTCTACAAATTTGCGGATGGACTCGGGCGAGTAGCCGCGACGGCGGAAACCGCAGAGAGTCGGCATACGGGGGTCGTCCCAACCGTTTACCAGATGTTCTTTTACCAGAATCAGCAGGTTACGCTTGCTCATCAAAGTGTAGTTCAAGTTCAGTTTGTTGAACTCATACTGATGAGGACGGTTGTCGTCCAGATCTTTACCTTCTTTTACCCAGTCCACGAACAGGTCGTACAACGGACGGTGGGGTACGAACTCCAGGGTACACAGTGAATGAGTTACTCCTTCAAAGTAGTCGCTCTGTCCGTGTGCGAAGTCATACATAGGGTATGCTTTCCAGGTTTCGCCTGTGCGGTGGTGCGGAGTCTTTACCACACGATAAATAATAGGGTCGCGGAAGTGCATGTTGGGGCTTGCCATGTCTATTTTGGCACGGAGCACCATTTTGCCTTCTTCTATTTCACCGCTGTTCATTTTGTTGAACAGTTCCAGGCTTTCCTCGATGGGACGGTTGCGGTAAGGGCTCTCGGTTCCGGGTTGGGTGGGAGTTCCCTTCTGTGCCGCGATTTGTTCGGAGTTCTGTTCGTCTATATAAGCCTTTCCTTCCTTTATCAGATTGACGGCGAAATCCCATAATTGCTGGAAGTAGTCGGATGCATAATATTCGTTTCCCCACTGGAATCCGAGCCATTGGATGTCCTCCTTGATGGCTTCCACGTATTCCATATCTTCTTTGGTCGGGTTGGTGTCGTCAAAACGCAGGTTACATACGCCACCATAGCGTGCAGCTATCCCGAAATCCAGACAGATGGCTTTGGCATGACCGATGTGCAGGTAGCCGTTCGGCTCGGGCGGAAAGCGGGTTTGTACTTTCCCTCCGTTTTTACCTTCTTTCAGGTCGTTCTCAACTGCCTGTTCAATGAAGTTCAGACTTTTCTTCTCTGTAGCTTCTGTAGCGTTCATTTCAGTCATTGTGATATCAATTTTACACTTTTGCTGCAAAGTACGCATTCTTTTTGGGATATCCTTTATTTCACAGGAATATATCCACCGTTTTTTATAATATTTTGCCCCTCGGGTGACAGGATGTAGTCAATGAACGGGGTCACTTTTTCCTTATTGGCTACATTGTAATAGTAATAAAGAGGGCGTACTACGGGGTAAAGTTTCTTCTTTCCGTTTTCAAGGCTGGGCAGTACATAATGCTTGCCGTCATCATAGGAAACGGCAATGGCTTTCACCCGGGGAGACAAGTAGGCCAGTCCCACATAGCCGATAGCACCTTTGGTCTGGCTTACAGACTGGATCACGGCTCCGGTGGCGGGCATGGACAAGCTGCTGCTCATGTAGTTCTTGTTCTTCAGGGCGCTTTCTTTGAAAAATTCGTAAGTTCCCGAAGAGGTTTCGCGAGAATAGACAATGATTTTCATATCGGGTCCCCCCAGCTGTTTCCAATTGGTTATCTTGCCGCGGAATATGGCTTCCAGTTGCTGGCGTGTCAGTTGGCTGACAGGGTTGGACGGGTTTACAATGACGGCCAGGGCGTCATACGCTATAATTACCTCCTCCACTTCCTGTTTGGCGGCTTTCAGTTTCATCTTTTCGCTGAATTTGATGGGACGGGAAGCCATAGCGATATCTGTTGTGTTGTCCATCAGGGCGGAAATCCCCACTCCGGTTCCTCCGCCGGTGACGGTTACTCGTCGGTCGGGATCATCTTTCATGAAAACCTCGGCTGTTTCTTGTGATACGGGCAACACCGTGTCACTACCTTTTATGCGTTGCGCGGTAATATTCAGACTACAAGCCAATAGAATAAAAAGAAATAGAGCTTTTACTTGATTCATAAGTTCTTATATTAATTCGTGTGCAAAAGAAACGTTTTCTTGTGTCATTTGTTTTACTGGTGTGTTACGATTCTGTTACGGGTAATATTGCCGGCAAGGGTGGATTGAATCTGTTCCTGCGGGAAAATGGTAATAAGATCAGGTTTTTCTTTATCTGTAACAAGTTTGTAATATAATTGTAGCAAATACTTCAAGCTTCTTTCACATCACCTTAATATAAAGAGGCTTTTTTTGCATCAGTTATTAAAATAGAAGACTAAAACTGTATGAAACGAGTTTGGGAAAAGATTGTAGAAGGGATATTGACTTGCAGCGGCTTTATAACGAGCATTACTATTTTGCTGATTGTCGTATTCTTATTTGCGGAGGCTCTGGGACTTTTTAATAAAAAAGTCATAGAAGAGGGGTATGTACTGGCGGTGAATAAAGCAATCCGGTGCAGGAACTGAGTGCGGCACAAATAAAAGATGTTTTTGACGAAGAGATTACCAACTGGAAAGAGTTGGGAGGACCGGACGCGGAGGTTAAAGTTTTCCGGTTGGAGGATATCACCTCCTATTTCTCGGAGGAAGAGCTGGGAGCCGAGTACGAGAAGGCTCCCCGGTGCATCGGCGAGATCGTTGCCGGTAATCCAGGCATCATCGCCTTTGTTCCCTCCAAGTTTATAGAAAAGGATTTTCCTGGGCATCTGCTGAAAGACGAGTCTATTTCTTTTGATGAGGTTTTTGCTGGAAAGGAATGGTTCCCTACGGCTACTCCCGCCCCTCAGTTCGGATTTCTTCCTTTGATTACGGGTACGCTTTGGGTGAGTTTCTTTGCCATCCTGTTCGCTTTGCCTTTCGGCTTGTCGGTGGCGGTGTATATGTCCGAGGTGGCCGACCATCGGACCCGTAGTTTTCTGAAGCCGGTTATTGAATTGCTCAGTGGTATTCCGTCCGTGGTCTATGGGTTTTTCGGATTGATTGTTATCGTACCGCTTATTCAGAAAGTATTTAATCTGCCTGTGGGCGAGACCGGATTGGCCGGAAGTATTGTTTTGGCGATCATGGCACTCCCTACTATCATTACCGTAAGTGAGGATGCGATGCGGAATTGTCCCCGTGCCATGCGCGAGGCCAGTCTGGCATTGGGCGCCACTCGTTGGCAGACTATATATAAGGTGGTGATTCCGTTTTCCATTTCCGGAATCATTCGGGCGTTGTTCTGGGCATCGGACGTGCCATAGGCGAGACGATGGCGGTGCTGATGGTTACAGGAAATGCGGCTGTGATACCTACCACTATTCTGGAACCGCTTCGTACCATTCCGGCGACTATTGCAGCGGAACTGGGAGAGGCACCCGCCGGCGGCGCGCACTATGAAGCTCTGTTCCTGCTGGGAGTGGTGTTGTTTTTCATCACGATGCTTATCAACTTTAGTGTAGAATATATTTCATCAAGAACAAATAAATAATGTACTAATTTGCCGGTGTGCTAATGATCATGCGGCACACAGCGTAGCCAATGGGTATATTGATAGATTGACAAAAGATTAATTAAGTATTTAAAATATGAAGCAAGATGTTTTCCCTGCCGGCAAGGGGCGCGTAAAAGACGTTCGCAATGGCTGGCATTCGGTATTTTCAAACTGCTGAGTTATAGCATTGTCCTCATTCTGTTCGCCATTCTCGGTTTTATTATATATAAAGGTATAGGAGTAATCAGCTGGGAGTTTCTGACCACGGCTCCCAGTGACGGTATGACGGGTGGCGGTATATGCCGGCCATTGTAGGTACTTTTTATCTGATGGTGGGCAGTGCGCTGTTCGCATTTCCGGTGGGAGTGATGAGTGGCATTTATATGAACGAGTATGCGCCGAAAGGCAAGCTGGTCCGCTTTATCCGGATGATGACCAATAACTTGAGCGGTATTCCGTCCATTGTGTTCGGTTTGTTTGGTATGGCACTGTTTGTGAAATACATGGGGTTCGGCGACAGTATCCTGGCCGGTTCTTTGACGTTGGGATTGCTTTGTGTACCTTTGGTGATACGTACCACCGAAGAAGCCTTGAAGGCGATTCCCGACAGCTTCCGTGAGGGGAGTCTGGCTTTGGGCGCGACCAAGTTGCAAACCATCTGGCATGTAATCCTGCCTATGGGGATGCCCAACATCATTACCGGACTGATTCTGGCTTTGGGACGTGTGTCGGGTGAAACGGCACCTATCCTTTTCACTTGTGCCGCTTACTTCCTGCCGCAACTGCCACATAGCATTCTGGACCAGTGTATGGCATTGCCTTATCACCTTTATGTGATTTCTACCAGTGGAACAGATATGGAGTCACAGCTTCCTTTGGCATACGGTACGGCGTTGGTATTGATAATCATTATTTTAATTATAAACCTGTTGGCAAATGCACTTCGCAAATATTTCTCCAATAAAGTAAAAACGAATTAATAATTTGTCAATGTGCCGATTGGCTGCACTGTGTACCGCACGGGTATTGGTACATTAGTACATTGACAAATCAGCAAATTATTAAAACATTAAGAATATGAATAAGATAGATGCAAAACATGTAAATTTTTTCTATGGTGATTTTCAGGCACTGAAAGATATAAGCATGACGATTGAAGAGAAAGAGGTGGTGGCTTTCATAGGTCCGTCCGGTTGTGGCAAGTCCACCTTCCTCCGCCTGTTCAACCGCATGAACGATCTCATTCCCGGCTCTCGTCTGGAAGGGGAGATTTTGATTGACGGGAGAAATATATACGACAAGTCTGTGCAGGTGGATGAGTTGCGCAAGAATGTGGGAATGGTATTCCAGCGTCCCAATCCGTTTCCGAAGAGCATTTTCGAGAATGTGGCCTATGGGCTTCGGGTAAATGGGGTGAAAGATAATGAGTTTATCCGCCACAGGGTGGAGGAAACCTTGAAAGGAGCCGCGTTGTGGGATGAAGTGAAGAATAAGTTGAAAGAGTCTGCGTTTGCTCTGTCCGGCGGTCAGCAGCAACGGTTGTGTATAGCCCGTGCCATGGCCGTATCTCCTTCGGTGCTGCTTATGGACGAACCGGCTTCGGCATTGGATCCTATCTCTACAGCCAAGGTAGAAGAGTTGATTCATGAGCTGAAAAAAGAATATACCATCGTTATTGTCACTCATAACATGCAGCAGGCCGCGCGTGTCAGTGACAAAACAGCCTTCTTCTATATGGGCAATATGGTGGAATATGATGATACGAAGAAGATATTTACGAATCCGGGCAAAGAAGCGACCCAGAATTATATTACGGGACGTTTCGGATAAAGCATTCATCACAGCGTTGCACAATGGGAGATAAGATAAAAATGGAATTTATGTACCACAGCTCGATGCAGGCTTGTTTGCTTTTCAGATGTAATGGGTACGGATTTGCCTTTTTATTCTTCTGTCCGAAAAATTAAAATCAGTGTGAATCTGCGCAATCTGCGGTGAAAGAAATAATAATAAACAAAACAAGAATTAAGAATATGGTGAAATTTATAGAATCAGAACTTGTATCACTGAAGAAGGAAGTGAACGAGATGTGGACATTGGTTTACAATCAGCTGGATAGGGCAGGAGAGGCCGTGCTGACCTTTAACCGTGACCAGGCACAGCAAGTCATTGTCCGTGAGAAAAGGGTGAATGCGTTCGAGTTGAAAATTGACAGTGATGTAGAGGACACTATCGCTTTATACAATCCGGTAGCCATTGACCTGCGTTTTGTGCTGGCCATGTTCAAAATAAACAGTGATTTGGAGCGTTTGGGAGATTTTGCCGAAGGCATAGCCCGTTTTGTGGTAAGAAGCGAGGAAACAGTGCTGGATAGTGAACTGCTCCACAGTCTGCGTATAGAAGAGATGTTGAGACAAGTGCTCAGTATGCTCGAAATGACTAAGAACGCATTGAATGAAGAAAATTTGGAATTAGCCCTCAATGTATTCAGTAAGGACAATTTCCTGGACGAAATCAATGCGGCTGCCCCTGCCGTGCTTACAAAATATCTGGAAACACATCCCGATAATTTCCTGACTTGCCTGGAACTCGGCACCGTTATCCGTAAGCTGGAACGTGCCGGAGATCATATAACTAATATCGCTGAAGAGATTGTTTTCTTTATAGATGCAAAGGTGTTGAAACACCGCGATAAAGTGGACGAACATTTCTTGGGAAAAGAAAAAACTCATTAAAATGCTGTTTCAAATTAAACTTTTGCTATCTTTGTATATGTAATGAGGCCGATAAAGAGCATTTTGAATAATAATCTGCCAAAAAAGACAGAAATTTCTAAAAACATGTTGTATGGCATAGTTTTTTATTTGGCTGGTTTAAAAAAAGGCTCCATATTTGCATCGTTATCCTGAAAACAATCTTTTTACCTTAAAAAAAAACTAATACCTATTGAAAACTTAAAAAGGGGGCTTTGTGAAAAGACCCCTTTTTTATTTTTCTATATAATGGCTCTGTCAGTGTTAAATTTCACCTATTTATTGGTCAATATGTAAGATTTCTGTAATTATTAGCTTATATTAGCAACTTTCTTTTAAGTTAATGCTTAACTTTGCTGGCTCATAAGAATAGCGGTAAAAAGAATGAAGACAAAATACATCAAGTCGTTTTTACTATTTTTGTTATTAGGATGCTGCATCTCGGTGTCAGCTCAAAATATACAAGGCGTTGTAACAGACTCATTGACGAATGATCCCATACCATACTTGTCAGTCTTTTATGAAGGAAAAGGCGTAGGAAGCATTACCGATAATGATGGACATTATAAGGTCGAAACCCGTAAAGGCTGGAACAAACTCACCTTTTCGGCAGTGGGGTATGTAACAAAAGTAGTGAATATAATCCCCGGTGTCACCAAGAACCTGAATGTGAGGATGAGGCCGGACGATATCATGCTGGACGAAGTGGTGGTGAAGCCCAAACGAGAGAAGTACTCCCGTAAGAATAACCCGGCTGTGGAACTGATGAAGAAAGTGATTGCTCATAAGAACAATAACAAGCTGAGTGAGAATGACTATTATCAGTACAACAAGTATCAGAAGATCACAATGTCACTGAATGATGTGACTCCCGAAATGCTGGAAAAAGGCATGTATAAAAAGATGCCTTTCCTGAAAGACCAGATCGAACTTTGTGAGGAAACCAATAAATTCATCCTTCCTATCTCGGTGGACGAGACCGCTTCGCAGAAAATTTACCGTAAACATCCCAAGAGTGAGAAGACCATTATCAAAGGGATGAGCTCTACGGGTGTGAACGAGCTGTTTGCCACAGGAGATATGCTAAGCACGGTTCTGAAGGATGTGTTTACGGATGTGAATATTTATGATAACGATATCCGTCTGTTGCAGTATCCTTTCATCAGTCCTATTTCGTCTAGTGACGCCATTTCGTTTTATAAGTTTTACATTATGGACACCACATTCGTGGACAAGGACAAGTGCTTCCATCTCACCTTTGTCCCCAATAACTCGCAGGATTTCGGTTTCACGGGACATCTGTATGTACTGGCCGATTCATCTTATACGGTGAAGAAATGTACGATGAATCTGCAAGAAATCGGGAGTGAACTTTGTGGACAATATGGATATTATTCAGGAGTTCGAGCAATTGCCTAATGGGGAGTGGGTGTTGAAGACCGATGACATGATTGTAGAGATGACCTTGATGAAGATCATGCAAGGATTCCAGATACGAAGGACTACCCGTTATTCCGATTATGCCTTCGATGAGCTTCCGCAGCAACTTTTCAAGCGTAAGGGGGCCGAAATCAAAGAGGCGGACGCCATGATGCGCGGAGACGATTTCTGGAATCAATACCGGCCGGTTCCGCTTACGCAGACCGAGAGTTCTATGGATATGCTGGTGAAGCGTCTGGAACAGATGC